>Ga0153975_1000007_pt1 | contig 259238 bp, 248 predicted proteins | sample TSGA059MetaG_FD_104694 | JGI IMG/M metagenome (GOLD analysis project Ga0153975, IMG submission 104694) | Attine ant fungus gardens microbial communities from Georgia, USA - TSGA059 MetaG | ecosystem: Host-associated > Fungi > Mycelium > Unclassified | place: USA: Georgia, Yuchi Wildlife... | reverse complement strand
TAAAAGTCAACTGCTCTACCAACTGAGCTAACGACCCGATATGGTGGGTGATGACGGGCTCGAACCGCCGACCCCCTCCGTGTAAAGGAGATGCTCTACCAACTGAGCTAATCACCCATATCGAAACTTTAAAGCACGGTTTACACCGCTTAAAACTTAATAGTGGTGGGTCGTGCAGGATTCGAACCTGCGACCAATTGATTAAAAGTCAACTGCTCTACCAACTGAGCTAACGACCCACTTTTGTGCTGCTGGCGTCTCTTAACATATCCCCCGGCAACGGCGGCATATATTACTGATTTGAATTTCCAGCGCAACCACTATTTCAGGTTAAGCTGTTCAACTGCTTAGCTTTCACGCGGTAAGACCAGAATCCAGGCGAAATCTGGCCAGATGGCGCAAATTACAGAGCGGCCGAACGTTTTTGCGCCTGTTTCGCTGCATCAGTATTAGGGTAAAGTTTTACCACCTGCTGATACACCGCTTTGGCTTTTGCCTTGTCGCCTTTTTCCTGCATGATCACCCCCACCTTCAGCAGCGCATCGCCACTCTTCGGTGATTTAGGGTAATTTTTTACTACGGTGGCAAAATAATAGGCCGCGTCGTCTTTTTTACCTTTGTTGTAATTCAACTGTCCCAGCCAGTAATTGGCATTCGGCTGGAAGGTGGAATCTGGATACTTCTTCACAAAGGCCTGAAAAGCGGCGATCGCCTGATCGTACTGCTTTTTCTCCAGCACCAGTGCCACTGCGGCATTGTAGTCGGTGTTGGCATCACCGCTTTGCACAGGCGCAGCAGCAGCGGCGGCAGGAGCCGCCGCCGCGTCGCTACCTGACGCACCGCTATTGCCTGCCGCAGCATCGCCGCCAGCTGCGGCTGCGTTAGCATTTGCGCCACCGCTGCTCAGACTGTCGATCTGCTGGTAAAGGCCTTTCTGACGTTCCACAACCTGGTTCAGCTGATAGCTGTTTTCCTGGATCTGACCACGTAACTGGTCAATATCATTTTGGTTAGCGGAAAGTTGCTGCTGAAGCTGCTGGAGGAGCTGTGCCTGAGCATTAGAAATACGCTCAAGAGTGGTGACGCGGTCTTCAACCGAGCCAGAGCCAACGTTACTGATTGTTGCCTGGGCATTAGCGGCCCAGGGGGCCGCTACGCCAATCAGTAACGACAGACTCAACAGGTGAGTTCTGAAGCTACTAATCATGTGATTCTCTTAGTAAACCAGTACTGCACGACGGTTTTTAGCATAAGCTGATTCGTCGTGACCCAGTACTGCAGGTTTTTCTTTACCGTAAGAAACGATAGAGATCTGGTCAGCAGAAACGCCTTTACCCTGCAGGTACATTTTCACAGCAGTAGCACGACGCTCGCCCAGTGAAATGTTGTACTCAGGAGTACCGCGCTCATCCGCATGACCTTCTACGGTCACTTTGTAAGATGGGTTGCTACGCAGGAAGTTTGCGTGTGCATCCAGCATCTGAGCGAATTCTGACTGGATGTCAAACTTGTCCAGACCGAAGTAAACGATGTTGTTTTTCTGCAGTTCTTGCATCTGCAGACGTGCCTGCTCGTCAGAAGACATGTTACCGCTGTTCATGCCGCTGTTAGAACCGTCACCCATGCCCATACCGTTGGTCTGGTCATTGTTGTTGTTCTTGTGAGAGCTACATGCAGCCACTGCGATTACTGGCAGTGCCAGCAGTAAGCCTTTCAGCACTTTGTTCAGTTGCATTATTTAATTCCTATTATAGTTTGCCATACATATTTACACATGCATCACAGATACGGCGACCAGGCAGGAAATTTGACCTGTCCATCGGTTGCCGGAAGACGCGCTTTGAAACGCCCATCCGTCGAAACCAACTGCAATACGGAACCCATCCCCTGAGTAGAGCTATAGATTACCATCGTGCCGTTAGGTGCGAGACTTGGCGTCTCATCCAGGAACGTGTCCGTTAATTGTTGAACGGCTCCCGTTACCAGATCTTGTCGAGCGACGTGTTGAGCGCCGCTGTTGGTGCTGACCATCACCATTGATTTGCCATCAGTGCTTACGTCGCCATCCTGGTTTTGACCGCCTTCCCAGGTAATGCGCTGCGGCGTGCCGCCGTTAACACCAATTTTATAAATTTGCGGACGACCGGCCTGGTCGGAGGTATAGGCCAGAGTCTGGCTGTCCGGGAACCAGGTCGGTTCAGTGCTGTTATAACGACCGTCGGTCACCTGAGTGATCTGGCCTGAACCCAGGTTCATCACGTAGAGATTCAGACTGCCGGTTTTCGACAGTGCGAATGCCAGCTTAGAACCATCGGGTGAGAATGCAGGCGCACCGTTGTGACGCGGGAATGAGGCTACCTGTTTAATTGCACCGTTAGCCAGCGTCTGAATCACCAGCGCAGACTTACCGCTTTCAAAGGTCACATAAGCCACTTTACTCCCGTCTGGAGACCATGCAGGGGACATCAATGGCTGCGGTGAACGGTGAACCACAAACTGGTTGTAGCCGTCGTAGTCGGAAACGCGCAGTTCATACGGGAACTGGCCGCCGTTGGTCTGCACCACGTAAGCAATACGCGTACGGAATGCACCTTTAATGCCGGTCAGCTTTTCAAAGCTCTCATCACTGGCGGTGTGTGCGGCGTAGCGCAGCCACTGCTTGGTGACTTTGAACTGGTTTTGCGCCAGTACCGCACCAGGGTTACCCGAGGTGTCGACCAGCTGGTAAGAGACGGTATAGCTACCGTCAGCGCCCGGCTGAACCTGGCCCACAACCACCGCATCAATACCCAGCGCGGTCCATGCAGCAGGCTGCACTTCGGCAGCAGAGGTAGGCTGCTGTGGTAAACGTGAACGATCGATTGGGTTAAATTTACCGCTGTTACGTAAGTCGGCAGCAACGATGCCACCAATATCTTCCGGTGCTGCACCCGGGCCGTCCCACTTAAACGGCACAACGCCGATAGGACGCGCGGTGTTCACACCCTGAGTAATTTCAATGCGAACTTCTGCATGCGCAACCGCGACAAACAGCATTAAAACGCTCAGCGCTACACGAAATGCCTGCTTCATTATTTCTCCCTTACCCGGACATAGCACCCGTGGTAAATAGCCTTGTAATCAACAAACCTAAGAGTACGACATGGTGAACATAGTTCAACATGCCGCTTATTACCGAATTATTGTGGCTTGAAACGCATCGGGGCGTTTTTGAACACCTCATAAACCGCCTGCGAAGGGGGTTTAGGAATGCGAGCCTGCTTAGCTGCCGCTATGGCCGCCTGGCAAAGTGCCGGGTCACCACCTTCAGACTGAACACTGATCAACATACCATCCGGAGCTAGCTTAATTCGCAGATCGCAGGTTTTACCGGCATAAGTACTCGCGTCGTAGAACTTGCTCTGAATGGCAGCTGTAATCTGCCCCAGATAACCATTAATCTCCGCGCCAGATGCCCCTGCAGTTTTCTGGTTGCCCTGCCCTGCAGCCCCACCGCCTCCGGCAGCTTTACCGGACTTCGGCGCATTTTTACCTGAAGTCAGGTCACCCAGCAGGTCACCGACATCACCAGACTCTTTCGCGGCTTCCGCTGCGGCTTTCTTCTTGGCGGCGGCATCAGCTTTGGCTTTCGCCGCAGCGTCAGCTTTTGCCTGAGCGGCAGCATCAGCTTTGGCTTTGGCCGCGGCCTCGGCTTTTTCTTTCGCAGCAGCAGCGGCTTTCTCTTTCGCCTCTTCTGCGGCTTTGGCTTTCGCATCGGCAGCAGCCTGCTGTTTCGCTTCCTGGGCTGCTTTCGCCTCTGCCGCTGCTTTCGCTTTGGCTTCCGCGGTCGCCTTGGCTTTCGCATCGGCTACGGCTTTCTCTTTAGCGGCTTCTGCGGCGGCCTGTTTCGCTTCGGCCTCAGCTTGTTTCTTCGCATCAGCAGCGGCTTTTTTAGCCTCTTCTGCCGCTTTTTTCTGGGCGTCAGCCGCAGATTTTGCCTGGGCATCCGCCTGAGCTTTGGCATCGGCTTTCGCTTTTGCCGCGGCGGCTTCTGCCTGTTTTTGCTCTTGTTGAGCCTGCTTCGCCGCGTCCGCTGCCTGTTTCTGCTCAGCCGCCTGCTGTGCGGCCTGCTGTTTGGCTTCTTCCTGCGCCTGCAGACGCTCTTTCTCCATCTGCTTTAGCTGCTTCTGTTCAGCAGCCTGCTTTTGCTGCAGCTCTTCCGCCTGCTGCTGCGCCTGTTTCTGGCGCTGCTGCTCGGCACGTTTGCTTTCGCTCTGCTGATTTTGCTGACGATTGTACTGTTCTACCACCGCGCCAGAATCGACCATCACTGCATCAATATCGCTACCGCCACCGCCGCCGCTGGCGTCGATGTTTTCGTCAAACGAGCTCCATACCAGTAGTGCAATCAAAATGATGTGCAAAATGACTGATACGGTTATGGCACGTTTTAACTTTTCGTCTTGCTCGGTTGCCTTCGACACTCTCGGTTCCCAAAAACGGTTCGAATGAATTAAATCGGCTGCGTCATTAATCCGACAGACTTAACGCCGGCCTGATGCAGCAAGTTGAGCGCCTTGATGATCTCGTCATAAGGCACTTCTTTGGCTCCGCCAATCAGGAACACGGTTTTCGGGTTAGCCGTGATGCGACGCTGCGCCTCGGCAACCACCTGTTCCGGTGGCAGCTGCTCCATCCGATCGTGATCAACCACCAGGCTGTACTGCCCGACTCCGGAAACTTCGACGATCACCGGAGGGTTATCATCGCTGGAGACGGTCTTAGAATCCGTTGCGTCCGGCAGATCGACTTCCACGCTCTGGGTGATGATGGGCGCCGTTGCCATGAAAATCAGCAGCAGCACCAGCAACACGTCCAGCAGCGGTACGATATTTATCTCGGACTTAACTTCGCGGCGACCACCGCGACCACGTTTTCTGGCCATGCTAACCTCCGACTTACTTGCTGACGTCGCTTGAGAATGCCTGACGATGCAGGATAGCCGTGAACTCTTCCATGAAGTTATCGTAGTTCTGCTCCAGCTTGTTAACGCGCTGGCTCAGGCGGTTATAGGCCATAACCGCCGGGATGGCTGCAAACAGACCAATCGCCGTGGCGATCAGTGCTTCAGCGATACCCGGTGCCACCATTTGCAAGGTGGCCTGCTTCACCGCGCCCAGCGCGATAAAGGCATGCATGATCCCCCACACTGTACCAAACAGACCGATATACGGACTGATTGAACCGACGGTGCCAAGGAAAGGAATGTGGTTTTCAAGCGCTTCCAGTTCACGGTTCATGGAGATGCGCATAGCGCGCGTCGCGCCTTCTACGACCGCTTCCGGCGCGTGATTGTTGGCACGATGCAGACGGGCAAACTCTTTAAAGCCTGCGTAGAAAATCTGCTCAGAACCGCCCAGCTCATCGCGACGGGCCTGGCTTTCCTGATAGAGACGAGACAGCTCGATACCAGACCAGAACTTATCTTCGAAGGCATCCGCATCACGCGTGGCAGCATTCAGAATACGGGTACGCTGAATGATAACGGCCCAGGAGGCGATAGAAAACCCGATCAAAATCAACATGATAAGTTTGACCAGAAGGCTCGCCTTCAGGAACAAATCAAGAATGTTCATGTCAGTCACTGCTTGAACTCCGCGACAATAGACTTGGGAAGCGCTATCGGCTTCATTAGATGTGGATTGATGCAGGCAATAAGGACTTCTGCTTCATTGAGCACACGGCCTTCTGCATTAACGATGCGTTGTGCGAATGTCATGGTCGTTCTGCTCATGGCAATGACCTCGCTCTGCACGTCGAGCATATCATCGAGACGGGCAGCTGCAAGGTAATCGACCGTGATACGACGCACGACAAAGCCGACCTGCTGTTCCAGCAAAGCCTGCTGATTGAGATGGTGCTGGCGCAACATTTCAGTCCGTGCCCGTTCATAAAAAGCGACATAGCTGGCATGGTAAACCACACCACCGGCATCGGTATCTTCGTAATAGACACGCACCGGCCATCGAAACAGCGTTGTACTCACTCTACATCCCGGTAATGCTAATCATTGGTACAGGAAAACGTTGCTACTATACGCAAGAGCTAACTGCTTGGGAATGGATTGCCAGAGGGTTACGAAAATAATTATCCGGCGGTAACAACTTCACTGATTTCAGCATATTTGTTAAACAATGATTGACAAAAAAGCAGGTAAAAAAAGATTGGCGAAGGCGTGAATGAAGTGGAATTTAGCGGGAAAAATTATGGGCCAGAGAAACCTGGCCCATGGCATGCTTAAAGGAAGAAAAATCCGACCCCGCTCAGCAATATCAGCAGCGCGGGCAGTGGCGCAAATAACCCACGCCAGCGCAGACGCTGGGGGCGGAATCCGACACCGTGGATCACCCCGGCACACACCGCCCACATCAGCAGTAACCCCTGCCAGATAGTCAGTTCGCTGCTGTTGGCTGCGAAGCGTGACGGGTCCCAAAACATGCAGCCCGCCAGCAGCAACGCCGCCACCAGGGACAGCGCCCGTAACGGGCCCTTATCCATCAGTTGATAAAGACGAGCGATGCCCTCCCCCATTACGATTTCTCTTCAGCGCTTGCCGCTTCAGCCTGCTCTAACGCCAGGGCTGTAATAATACCGAAGGCACAGGCCAGCAGCGTGCCGAGGATCCAGGCAAAATACCACATGATGACGCTCCTTCTGTTAATAGAGAGAATTGCTGTTACCTTCAATATGCTCTTTGGTCAGGCGACCGAACATTTTGTAGTAACACCAGGTTGTATAAGCCAGGATGATTGGCACAAAGATAATGGCTGCCACGGTCATCACTTTCAGGGTCAGCAGCGTCGACGTGGCATCCCACATCGTCAGGCTGACGTTAGGTACGGTGCTGGAAGGCATCACGAACGGGAACATCGCTACCCCCGCAGTCAGGATCACGCAGGCCATGGTTAAGGAAGAGAAGACAAATGCCCACGCCCCTTTCTCCAGCCGCGAACACATAATGGTCAGCAGCGGCAGCACCACGCCCAGCGCCGGAATGGTCCAGAGAATCGGTGCATTATTGAAATTCACCATCCAGGCACCCGCCTGCTGACTCACTTCTTTCACCAGCGGGTTGGACGGGCCGTTATGATCCAGTACCGAGGTCACCACGTAACCATCAATCCCGTAAACGACCCAGATGCCTGCCAGCACAAAGCACACCATCATCACCAGCGCACAGATCTGCGCGGTGATGCGCGCGCGCAGGTGCAGCTCACCCACGGTACGCATCTGCAGATAAGTTGCCCCCTGAGTCAGGAACATCATCAGGCTAACGATACCTGCCAGCAGGCCAAACGGGTTAAGCAGCTGGAAGAAGTTGCCGGTGTAGAACAGGCGCAGGTCAGTATCAATGTGGAAAGGCACGCCCTGCAGCAGGTTACCGAACGCCACCCCGATCACCAGCGGTGGTACGAAGCTGCCAATAAAGATTGCCCAGTCCCACATTCCACGCCAGCGCGGATCTTCTATTTTCGAGCGGTAGTCAAAACCGACCGGACGGAAGAACAGCGAGGCCAGTACCAGGATCATCGCCACGTAGAAGCCGGAGAAGGCCGCCGCATAAACGGTAGGCCAGGCGGCAAACAGTGCACCGCCGGCAGTGATCAGCCAAACCTGGTTGCCGTCCCAGTGCGGGGCGATACTGTTGATCATGATGCGGCGTTCGGTATCGGTACGGCCGAGAATGCGCGACAGCACCCCCACCCCCATATCGAAACCATCGGTGATGGCGAATCCGATACACAGGATGCCAATCAGCAGCCACCAGATAAAACGCATTAGTTCATAAGTTAACATGTGTGCACTCCTGTCTTATCGAACCGGCTGCGGCGCAGTGGCGGACTGTTCAAAGTGATAGCGCCCGGTTTTCAAGCTGCTTGGGCCAAGGCGCGCAAACTTGAACATCAGATACATTTCAGCGACCAGGAATAGCGTGTACAGACCGCAAATCAGTCCGATGGAGAACAGCAGATCGCCAATGGTCAGTGACGAGTTCGCCACGGCGGTTGGCAGCACTTCACCGATGGCCCACGGCTGGCGGCCGTATTCAGCAACAAACCAGCCTGACTCAATGGCGATCCACGGTAACGGAATACCGTATAGCGCGCATTTAAGTAGCAGCGGGCACTTGCCGATGCGATTGCGGATCACCGACCAGAACGACAGGCCGATAATCAACAGCATCAGTACGCCACACAGCACCATAATGCGGAATGAGAAATAGAGCGGCGCCACGGCAGGAATCGAATCTTTAGTGGCCTGCTGGATTTGTGCTTCGCTGGCATCCGCCACGTTCGGCGTATAGCGTTTCAGCAACAGCCCGTAACCGAGGTCCTTCTTGGCCGCGTTGAATTCAGCACGTACGGCTGGATCCTGATTGCCGGTGCGAAGCTGCTGCAGCAGCTGATAAGCCTTCATGCCGTTACGAATACGCACTTCGTGCTCGCTCATCAGCTCTTTCAGGCCGGTCACCTGCTTATCCACGGAGCGAGTGGCAATTAAGCCCAGCGCCCAGGGGATCTGAATAGCATAGTTATTGCGCTGTGCTTCCTGATCGGGAATACCAAACAGGGTAAACGCCGCCGGGGCTGGCTGGGTTTCCCATTCGGCTTCAATAGCCGCCAGTTTGGTTTTCTGCACGTCACCGACTTCGTAGCCTGATTCATCACCCAGCACGATGACGGAGAGGATAGCGGCCATGCCAAAGCTGGCGGCAATGGCAAAGGAGCGTTTAGCAAAGGCCATATCGCGCCCGCGCAGAAGATAGTAGGAGCTGACCCCAAGGATAAACATCGCACCGCAGGTATAGCCTGCCGCCACGGTGTGAACGAATTTAACCTGAGCAACGGGGTTGAGGACCAGTTCAGAGAAGCTGATCATCTCCATGCGCATGGTTTCGAAATTGAAATCGGAGGCAACCGGGTTTTGCATCCAGCCATTTGCCACCAGAATCCACAGCGCAGAAAGGTTTGAGCCTAATGCCACCAGCCAGGTCACAGCCATATGCTGTACTTTACCCAGACGATCCCAGCCGAAGAAAAATAGCCCGACAAAGGTGGATTCAAGGAAGAACGCCATTAAACCTTCAATGGCGAGCGGAGCACCGAAGATATCCCCGACATAGTGAGAGTAGTAAGACCAGTTGGTGCCGAACTGAAACTCCATGGTAAGCCCGGTGGCGACGCCCAGGGCAAAGTTAATACCAAATAACTTGCCCCAGAATTTGGTCATATCTTTATAGATCTGTTTGCCGGACAGAACATATACGGTTTCCATGATTGCCAGTAAAAACGCCATACCCAGCGTTAATGGCACAAACAGGAAATGATACATGGCAGTCAAGGCAAACTGTAATCGCGACAGTTCGACAATATCCAACATTTCGACTCCTTGCTCCGCTAGCAGATCGCGCTGAATAATATCCGAGTAAAACACTCAGTTATTCTCGACGAAATCTCCAACAAATGAAATTTTATCCCATGGTAGTTTTCGACGCAGGGCGCGACGCCTTAGCCTGACGACTCAAGGTTACCAACGGCTTAAACACGCTAATTTTAGAGGTTTTACTATTGTACGCCTTTATACACACAACTTTAAAGCGGTTTTGTGACGACAGTATTATTTTTCCCTTTTCACATCAATTTGCTGAGCGATATAGGTAAACCCGCCAAATTGATACAGCGCAATTTAAACTAAAAGCTAAGACACTTTCCAGCAATAAAGACGATAAATAAAACTGCTTTTCTTGATCCAGATTAAGATAATGACTGGCATTAATATGGTAGTAAAAAGGAGATGTTAAGTTATTGTATGCGCTTTCCAGATGGGCGTTAAATATAAACACAAGATCGTGGTTATTTTAGGTTAAATGATTTTTACCTGATGGATGGATAAAAAAATAAAGTTAAATCTCAAGCTGATAAAAGTGTGGCATAAGAAGATAAAAAAGCCACCCGCAGGTGGCTTTTTTTGCTGTATTGCACAGCGTGCTTACTGAGGCAGAACCGCTTTCACCGCGTCGCCGATGTCAGCCAGGCTGCGCACGGTTTTCACGCCTGCCGCTTCCAGTGCAGCAAACTTCTCGTCAGCTGTCCCTTTACCGCCTGCAATAATTGCACCCGCATGGCCCATACGCTTACCTTTAGGCGCGGTCACGCCTGCAATGTAACCGACAACCGGCTTGGTGACGTACTCTTTGATAAACGCAGCCGCTTCTTCTTCTGCGCTACCACCGATCTCACCGATCATCACAATCGCTTCAGTCTGTGGGTCGTCCTGGAACAGCTTCAGGATATCGATAAAGTTAGAGCCCGGAATCGGGTCACCACCGATACCCACGCAGGTAGACTGGCCGTAGCCAATGTCTGTAGTCTGCTTAACGGCTTCATATGTCAGCGTACCAGAGCGGGAAACGATACCGATACGGCCCGGCTGGTGGATGTGACCTGGCATGATGCCGATTTTGCACTCGCCTGGGGTGATAACACCCGGGCAGTTTGGACCGATCATACGCACGCCAGCTTCATCCAGCTTCACTTTTACCGTCAGCATATCCAGCGTTGGAATACCTTCAGTGATGGTGATGATCAGCTTGATGCCTGCATCGATAGCTTCCAGGATACCGTCTTTGCAGAACGGAGCAGGAACATAGATCACAGAGGCAGTTGCCCCCGTGGCTTCTACGGCTTCGCGTACGGTGTTGAATACCGGCAGACCGAGGTGCTCAGTACCGCCTTTGCCTGGGGTGACACCGCCAACCAGCTGAGTACCATAAGCTAATGCCTGCTCGGAGTGGAAAGTACCCTGCCCACCGGTGAAGCCCTGGCAGATAACTTTGGTGTTTTTATCGATCAAAATAGACATTATTTACCCTCCGCTGCGGCAACAACGCGCTGCGCCGCGTCACTCAGGCTGGTTGCTGCAATAATATTCAGGCCGCTGTCTGCCAGTTTCTTGGCACCCAACTCGGCATTGTTACCTTCCAGACGGACCACTACCGGTACGTTCACGCCCACTTCAGCGACCGCGCCAATAATACCGTCAGCAATCAGGTCGCAGCGTACGATGCCGCCGAAGATGTTAACGAATACGGCTTTCACCGCGTCGTCAGACAGGATGATTTTGAATGCTTCGGTGACGCGCTCTTTGGTTGCGCCGCCGCCAACGTCCAGGAAGTTAGCTGGCTGGCCACCGCTCAGCTTCACGATGTCCATGGTGCCCATTGCCAGACCGGCGCCGTTTACCATGCAGCCGATGTTACCTTCCAGTGCCACATAGTTCAGTTCCCACTGCGCTGCGTGTGCTTCGCGTGAGTCTTCCTGGCTTGGGTCACGCATTTCGCGCAGCTCAGGCTGGCGGAAAAGTGCGTTGCCGTCGGCAGTCAGTTTACCGTCCAGGCAGACCAGATCGCCCTGCTTGGTGATGACCAGCGGGTTGATCTCAACCAGTGCCAGGTCACGCTCCAGGAACAGCGTTGCCAGACCCATGAAGATCTTGGTGAACTGGCCAACCTGCTTACCGGTCAGACCCAGTTTGAACGCCAGCTCACGGCCCTGATAGGGCTGTGGTCCAGTCAGCGGGTCCAGCGCCATTTTATGGATCAGGTGCGGGGTTTCTTCCGCTACTTTCTCAATTTCTACGCCGCCCTCAGTAGAGGCCATAAACACCACACGACGCGTGCCACGGTCGACTACCGCGCCCAGGTACAGCTCCTGGTCGATGTCGGTCGCAGATTCAACCAGAATCTGGTTAACCGGCTGACCATGTGCGTCTGTCTGGTAGGTCACCAGACGTTTGCCCAGCCAGTTTTCAGCGAATGCGCGGATGTCTTCTTTACTGTTTACCACTTTCACACCGCCCGCTTTACCACGGCCACCGGCATGAACCTGACATTTCACTACCCACGGGCCGGCACCAATTTTAGAGGCGGCTTCTTCTGCTTCGCGTGGCGTGGTGCAGGCATAACCGGTTGGTGCCGGTAAGCCATACCGTGCAAACAACTGTTTTGCCTGATATTCGTGTAAGTTCATGATGTTCTATCCATTCAGGTCTGAAAAGACTTAGCCACGTTGTGGCTACACATAGGGTTGGGCACGGCGCAAGGCCGTGCCCAAGGGGTTAGACATCCAGCAGCAGACGCTGTGGATCTTCCAGCAGTTCTTTGATTGCGACCAGATAGCCGACAGATTCGCGGCCATCGATCAGACGGTGATCGTAAGAAAGTGCCAGATACATCATTGGCTGGATCACCACCTGACCATTCACCGCCATTGGACGATCTTTAATGGCGTGCATGCCAAGGATCGCGCTCTGCGGTGGGTTGATGATCGGGGTAGACATCAGCGAGCCGAACACACCACCGTTGGTGATGGTGAAATTACCGCCGGTCAGTTCATCAACGGTCAGCTTACCGTCGCGCCCTTTCACCGCCAGCTCTTTAATTTTCTTCTCGATATCTGCCATGCTCAGCGCATCAACATCTTTTAGCACTGGCGTCACCAGGCCGCGCGGCGTGGAAACCGCGATGCTGACGTCGAAGTAGTTGTGGTAAACCACATCTTCGCCATCAATGGAGGCATTCACTTCCGGGTAACGCTTCAGCGCTTCAACCACCGCTTTGATGTAGAAGGACATAAAGCCCAGACGCACACCATGACGTTTCTCGAACGCTTCACCGTACTGCTTACGCAGTGACATGATTGGCTGCATGTTCACTTCGTTGAAGGTGGTCAGCATGGCTGTGCTGTTCTTCGCTTCCAGCAGACGTTCAGCGACGCGTTTGCGCAGGCGCGTCATCGGAACGCGTTTTTCGCTACGGTTGCCGAGTGAAGTTGCTGGAGCAGCAGCAGCAGGTGCCGCTTTAGGTTCTTCCGCTTTCGCAGGTGCCTTAGCCAGATGTTTTTCCACATCTTCACGCGTGATTCGGCCACCGACACCCGTGCCTTTAATGGCTGCGGCATCAAGGCTGTGCTCAGCAATCAGGCGACGGATCGCCGGGCTCAGTGCGTCATTGCTCTCTTCTTCCAGCGAAGCAGTCTGGCGCTGTGCCGGAGTAGAATCATTGCTTTCTGCTTTAGCTGAGGTCTCTTTACCGCCGCTGTTGCCTTCTTTCAGGCGACCCAGCGCCTGGCGAGAAAGCACGGTCGCGCCTTCTTCTTCCAGAATCGCTTCCAGCACACCATCCGCAGGTGCAGGAACTTCCAGCACCACTTTATCGGTTTCAATTTCTACCAGCACTTCATCACGCTTAACGCTGTCGCCGGGCTTTTTATGCCAGGTTGCCACGCTGGCATCGGCGACGGATTCAGGCAGGTCAGGAACAACGATATCTACGCTACTCATTATTTATCCTTAATTATTCAACGTTCAGCGCGTCATTAACCAGATCTTGCTGCTGCGTCTGGTGAACGGACATATAGCCTACTGCCGGTGATGCAGATGCAGGACGACCGGCATAACGTAATGAAGCCCCAAACGGCACGACTTCGCGGAAATGGTGCTGGCTGCAATACCAGGCACCCTGGTTCAGTGGCTCTTCCTGACACCAGACAAAGTCATGCACGTGGGAATACTGTTGCAGCACATCCTGCACCGCTTTATGCGGGAACGGATAGAGCTGCTCAATACGCACGATGGCGACGTTGGTTTGTTCATTTTTGCGGCGCTTGTCAAGCAGGTCGTAGTAGACCTTACCGGAGCACAGCACAACGCGTTTCACGCCCTGAGGATCAAGGTCGTCGATCTCACCAATTGCCGTCTGGAACGCACCATTGGCCAGCTCTTCCAGTGAAGATACTGCCTGTGGATGACGTAACAGTGACTTCGGTGACATCACCACCAGCGGACGGCGCATGCCGCGCAGAGCCTGACGGCGCAGCATGTGGTAAACCTGTGCTGGCGTTGAAGGCACGCAAACCTGCATGTTCTGCTCGGCGCAAAGCTGCAGATAACGCTCAAGGCGTGCGGAAGAGTGTTCCGGCCCCTGGCCTTCGTAACCATGCGGCAGCAGCATCACCAGGCCACACATACGGCCCCATTTCTGTTCGCCAGAGCTGATGAACTGGTCGATAACCACCTGAGCACCGTTGGCGAAGTCACCGAACTGCGCTTCCCAAATAGTCAGGGTGCGCGGTTCCGCAGTCGCATAACCATATTCAAATGCCAGCACGGCTTCTTCCGACAGGACGGAGTCCCAGACTTTGAAGATGCCCTGACCGTTATGAACGTGCTGCAACGGCGTGTAAGTCGAGCCGTTAGCCTGATTGTGGATGACGGCATGACGGTGGAAGAAGGTTCCGCGCCCCATATCCTCACCGGAGAGACGGCATGGAATGCCTTCATCAACCAGCGTGGCATAAGCGAGGTTTTCTGCAGCGCCCCAGTCGAACATTTTGTTGCCGGCCGCCATCTCTGCACGGTCATTGTAAATCTTGGCAACGCGCGACTGCATTTCCACCGCTTCCGGCACCGTACTGATGCGCTTAGCCAGTTCCTGCAGGCGCTTCAGTTCGATGGTTTCAGGATAACCTTCATCCCAGTCATGGTTCAGATAAGGCGACCATGTAAAGGAGTGCAGGCTCATCGGGCGCCATTCCGGCACAACGCACTCACCGGCATCCAGCGCATCACGGTACAGGTTGACCATTTCCGTGGCATCTTCCAGGCTGGCGACTTTTTCAGCTTCCAGCTTGTCAGCATAGATTTTACGCGGTGTCGGGTGCTTCTTGATTTTCTGGTACATCACCGGCTGCGTGGCGCTTGGCTCATCAGCTTCGTTGTGACCGTGACGGCGATAGCAGACCAGATCGATAAACACATCGCGTTTAAAGGTGTTACGGAAATCCAACGCCAGGCGGGTAACAAAGGCCACCGCTTCCGGGTCGTCGGCATTGACGTGGAAGATAGGTGCCAGCACCATTTTACCAATATCAGTACAGTACTGCGTAGAGCGGGCATCTTTCGGGTTTGAGGTGGTGAAACCAATTTGGTTATTGATCACGATACGCACGGTACCGCCCACTTCATAGCCGCGCGCCTGGGACATGTTCAGGGTTTCCTGCACCACGCCCTGCCCGATTACCGCGGCATCGCCGTGAATGGTAATCGGTAATACTTTATTGCTGCTCGGTTCATCCAGACGGTCAAGACGGGCGCGTACCGATCCCATCACTACCGGGCTGACGATCTCCAGATGCGACGGGTTAAACGCCAGCGCCAGGTGAACCATGCCGCCTTCGGTTTCCACATCAGAAGAGAAGCCCATATGGTACTTCACGTCGCCGGTGCCGAGGTGCTCTTTATGCTTGCCGGAGAATTCGTCGAACAGGTCCTGAGGCTTTTTGCCCAGCACGTTGATCAGTACGTTCAGACGACCACGGTGCGCCATACCCAGCACCACTTCGCGCGTGCCGCTCTTACCGGCATGGCGGATCATCTCATTGAGCATTGGCACCAGCGCATCGCCACCTTCCAGTGAGAAGCGTTTGGCACCCGGGAATTTCGCCCCGAGGTAACGCTCCAGACCTTCTGCTGCGGTCAGCTGTTTGAGGAAGCCTTTTTTCTCTTCAACAGAGTAAGAAGCCTGCCCCACTACGGATTCCAGACGCTGTTGGATCCAGCGCTTTTCTTCCGTGTTGGTGATGTGCATGTACTCCGCACCGATCGAACCGCAATAGGTCTGTTTCAGTGCAGCATACAGGTCCGCCAGTTTTAGCGTCTCTTTGCCAATGGCGAAGGACCCGACGTTAAAACTCTCCTGGAAATCTGCATCGCTCAGGCCGTGATAGGCTGGATCGAGATCCGGAACATCTTCCTGTTTCCACAGGCCAAGCGGATCGAGGTTTGCCTGCTGATGACCGCGGAATCGGAACGCGTTTATCAGCTGCAGTACCTTAACCTGTTTGGCATTGGTTTCAGGGTCGCTAACGGAGGCCGTATAGCGCGAGGCATCTTTCGCCAGACGGCGGAAATATTCGCGCGTGGTGGAGTGAAATTGCTCAGGTCTAACCCCAGTGCCAGGAAGCTGCTGGAAAAGGCTCTTCCAGGCATCATCGACAGAGTCAGGATCGGTTAAAAAGTCCTCATAGAGCTGCTCTATGTAGGACTGGTTCGCGCCGGCCAGCCAGGTGGAGTCCAGCCAGGGTTTCATCGCGCTGTTCTGCATTGTGATCCCTTAAGCATATGTGTGCTTTTTTTTTCGCCGTGGTTGTATTAGTGGAACCTTTGCAAGTCCCCGCCGCGTTAACGGCTTACCGTGGTACGGTTCTTCGATACGAGCGAAAGGCCCGTAAGGGAACCTTTGCAAAGGGTTTCCGGCAGGGTTACAGCACCGAAAACACCTTACAAAGATCGCCTGGTAAAACACCGGGAACCTGAGGCTCCCGGTATTTAACGCTATGCGCCCCGCTGCAGCAGCATCGACTTAATATGGCCGATCGCACGCGTTGGGTTCAGCCCTTTCGGACATACGCTTACACAGTTCATAATGCTGTGACAGCGGAAAACGCTGAAAGCATCATTCAGATTGTCGAGGCGCGCATCGGTTTCGGTGTCGCGGCTGTCAATCAGGAAACGGTAAGCGGCCAGCAGGCCTGCCGGACCGATAAATTTGTCCGGATTCCACCAGAATGACGGGCATGAGGTGGAGCAGCAGGCGCAAAGAATACATTCGTACAGGCCATCGAGCTTTTCACGCTGTTCTGGCTCCTGCAGGTGCTCCCTTGCTGGTGGATTCTGCCCATTATTCAACAGGTAAGGCTTAATTTTCTCATATTGAGTATAGAATTGCCCCATGTCTACCACCAAATCGCGGATTACCGGTAAACCGGGCAGCGGGCGGATGACAATCTTCTGTTTACCATTGCCCAATGCAGAGACGGGGGTAATACAGGCAAGACCATTTTTACCGTTCATGTTGATACCGTCGGAACCACACACTCCTTCACGGCAGGAGCGGCGGAACGCTAACGTCGGGTCTTTCTCTTTCAGACGCATCAGCGCGTCCAGCAGCATCATGTCACGGCCGTCTTCTGACTCCAGCGTATATTCCTGCATACGCGGAGCATCGTCGACTTCCGGGTTATAGCGATAGATGGAAAATTCGAGTCTCATGATTATCTCCGCAAACTAGTATGTACGCGCTTTCGGCGGGAAGGCCGCACGCAGTTTCGGCTGCATGTTCACCTCACGGCGCGTCATGCTTTCACTTTGCGGCAGATACAGGCTGTGGCATAACCAGTTTGCATCGTCACGTTCAGGATAGTCGAAGCGGCTGTGTGCCCCACGGCTTTCGGTACGGAAGTTAGCTGCAACTGCGGTTGCGTAAGCCGTTTCCATCAGGTTATCCAACTCCAGACACTCAACACGCTGAGTATTGAAATCTGGAGAACGGTCATCCAGGCGGGCATTCTTCAGGCGCTCACGCAGCACTTTCAGCTCTGCCAGCCCTTTTGCCATGGCATCGCCTTCGCGGAATACCGAGAAGTTATGCTGCATACAGGTTTGCAACGCTTTACGCAGTTCAGCCGGATCTTCACCGGTCACGTTGTTGTTCCAGCGGTTGAGACGTGCCAGAGAAGCTTCGACCTCTTCTTCGGTGGCATCGCGCAGTTCGCCCTGTTCGGCAATCGACTCTTGCAAATGCACACCGGCCGCACGACCAAATACCACCAGATCCAGCAGCGAGTTTCCGCCCAGTCGATTTGAACCGTGCACGGACACGCAGGCAATTTCACCCACGGCGAACAGGCCCGGGATCAGCACATCTTCGCCTTTGTCGTTAACGGTTAACGCCTGGCCAGTCACGCGTGTTGGAATACCGCCCATCATATAGTGGCAGGTAGGAATGACCGGAATCGGCTCTTTTACCGGATCAACGTGAGCAAAGGTGCGGGACAGCTCCAGAATACCCGGCAGGCGGGACTCCAGGACATCTTTGCCCAGGTGATCCAGCTTCAGTTTGATGTGTGGCCCCCAAGGCCCCTCGCAGCCGCGCCCTTCGCGGATCTCGATCATCATTGAGCGCGCGACCACATCGCGACCGGCGAGGTCTTTGGCATTCGGTGCGTAACGCTCCATAAAGCGCTCGCCGTGTTTATTCAGCAGATATCCGCCTTCACCACGACAGCCTTCCGTTACCAGTACACCCGCCCCGGCAATGCCGGTTGGGTGGAACTGCCACATTTCCATGTCCTGCACCGGCACACCGGCTCGCAGCGCCATGCCGACACCATCGCCGGTACAGATATGGGCGTTAGTGGTCGACTGATAAATACGCCCGGCTCCGCCGGTTGCGAGAACAGTGGCTCGCGCTTTAAAGTAGACGACTTCACCATCTTCAATATTCAGCGCAGTGCAGCCGACAATAGCGCCATCGGCATTTTTCACCAGATCCAGCGCATACCATTCGGAGAAGATAGTGGTTTTGTTCTTCAGATTCTGCTGATACAGCGTATGCAGCAGAGCATGCCCGGTACGGTCAGCGGCAGCGGCAGTACGTGCCGCCTGTTCACCGCCGAAGTTTTTCGACTGACCGCCGAACGGACGCTGATAGATGCGGCCATCTTCCAGACGAGAAAATGGCAGCCCCATATGTTCCAATTCGGTCACCGCTTCCGGGCCGGTTTTACACATATACTCAATCGCATCCTGGTCGCCGATATAGTCGGAACCTTTCACCGTGTCGTACATGTGCCATTCCCAGTTGTCATCATGGGTATTACCCAAGGCAACGGTGATACCACCCTGCGCAGACACGGTATGGGAACGGGTTGGGAAAACTTTAGACAACAGGGCACAGCTCTGGCCCGATTGGGAAATTTGTAACGCGGCGCGCATACCTGCGCCGCCTGCGCCGATTACCACGGCATCAAATTCTCTTACTGGCAACTTCATTACGCACCCCACACTACTACAGTTCCATAAATCGCATATACCAACAGCGCAACCACAATCACCAGCTGCAGCATCATGCGCATCGCCAGTGGTTTAATGTAGTCGGTCAGTACCTGCCACATGCCGATCCAGCCGTGCACCAAAATGGAGAACAGCGTCAGAAGGGTGAACACTTTAGTAAAGGAGGATGCAAAAAATCCGCGCCAGATGTCATAGGTCAGGGTCCCAGACATCACAATAAAACCGAGGATATACAGCACATACAGGGTCATAACCATGGCGGCAGCACGCAGCAGCAACCAGTCATGAATGCCGTTGCGACCCAGTGCAGAAGCGTTGCTTACCATACGAGGACTCCAGCCAGGATTGAGAGCACGACAGTGATACCGAATGCAATTTGCGCGGAGAGCTTGCCAGTTTGCAAGGTTTCACCCAGGAAGCCAAAGTCCATCATCATATGGCGAATGCCGCCGGCGATATGATACGCCAGTGCGGTTAAGATGCCCCACATAATGAATTTAGCGATAAAGCTGTCCATCACGGCAGATGCCTGCAGGAAGCCTTCGGGTGAAGAGAGCGACAGACCCAGTAGCCAGAGCAGAATCCCGATCGCCACGAAGGTGATCACGCCGGAGACGCGGTGGAGAATGGACGCAATTGCAGTTAAGGGAAACCGGATCGTAGTGAGATCCAAGTTGACAGGTCTTTGTTTTTTCACGGTTTTGCCCACACAGCCTTTCTTATTTTGCTTCCTCCGGTCCTGAAGGCGGGTCAGACAGCGTTAATAAGGCAAGCATTCGCGCCAGGCACCAAAACAACAACGAACGTCCAGTGTCAAAAACGACGCGTATGAAACGCTGGGTGGCTCCTACTGCAGGGTATTTCCGGAGACCTGGCGGCAGTATAGGTGGATCACATTCTCATTACAATTCCCCTACAAACACTTTGGGAACATTTCGGCGGAACAGTGATCGGCCTCACGATTTTCACAATTGATACAATTTTAATTATCTGATTTGACAAAAGTTCAACATTCTTGTTACAAACGGACGGATAAAAGTTCTATGATGCACAAAAGTTATGGGGATACACTTTCCCCTAAGCACAAGTTATGTAACATTGGTCAGGATCATCAATAGACTATCAGGATTGGTTATCACTTTTTGTTATAGCCATACCGCACCGATGAACGACCATGTTACACATCAGAATTGCGCCACTCCGGCCAGCACGCGCCGTCACTCTGTACCCTGCACGTAAAAAGATGCCACAGAGTTGATTACCTCATGCGCCAGGCAAGAGGCTGGGGAAATGCCGCATTCTGTTGATTACGATCCCTATATAAGGCGCTAAGGAGACTGTAAAATGGCTGATAAAAAAGCAACGCTAACCCTCGATGGCGAAGCTCCTATTGAGCTTAATGTGCTAAAAGGCACATTGGGTCAGGAAGAAATTGATGTCCGCACTCTCGGCTCAAAAGGTTACTTCACTTTTGACCCCGGCTTTACCTCTACTGCGTCCTGCGAATCTAAAATCACCTATATCGACGGCGATGAAGGCATTCTGCTGCACCGTGGCTTTCCGATTGATCAGCTGGCTTTGCACTCCAACTACCTGGAAGTGTGCTACATCCTGTTGAATGGCGAAGCCCCAAGCGCAGAGCAGTTCGAAGAATTTAAGACCACGGTGACGCGCCATACGATGCTGCACGAGCAGATTCACCATCTGTTCCGTGGTTTCCGTCGTGATTCACACCCAATGGCCGTGATGTGCGGTGTAACCGGTGCACTGGCAGCATTCTACCATGATGCGATGGACGTCAACATTGAGCGCCATCGTGAAATCGCCGCTTTCCGCCTGCTGTCGAAAATGCCGACCATGGCCGCGATGTGCTACAAATATTCCATTGGTCAGCCGTTTGTTTATCCGCGCAACGACCTCTCCTATGCCGGTAACTTCCTGAACATGATGTTCTCCACGCCGTGCGAAGAGTACGTGGTGAACCCGGTGCTGGAGCGTGCGATGGATCGTATTCTGATCCTGCACGCTGACCATGAGCAGAATGCTTCCACCTCTACTGTGCGTACTGCCGGCTCTTCCGGGGCTAACCCGTTTGCCTGTATCGCGGCAGGGATCGCCTCCCTGTGGGGCCCCGCACACGGCGGCGCCAACGAAGCCTGTCTGCGCATGCTGGAAGAGATCAGCACCGTTGAGCATATTCCTGAGTTCCTGCGCCGCGCCAAAGATAAGAACGATTCGTTCCGTCTGATGGGCTTCGGTCACCGCGTGTATAAGAACTATGACCCGCGCGCCACCGTCATGCGTGAAACCTGCCATGAAGTGCTGAATGAGCTGGGGATGAAAGATGACCTGCTGGAAGTGGCGATGGAGCTGGAACACATTGCGCTGAACGACCCGTACTTCATCGAACGTAAACTCTATCCAAACGTCGATTTCTATTCAGGCATCATTCTGAAAGCGATGGGCATTCCGTCTTCCATGTTTACCGTGATCTTCGCGATGGCGCGTACCGTGGGCTGGATTGCACACTGGAAAGAGATGCATGACGACGGCGTGAAAATTGCCCGTCCGCGCCAGTTGTATACTGGCTACGATCAGCGCGATTTTACGTCGAATATTAAGAAGTAATTTGCGGGCGGACCGAAAAAGAGAGTCCGCCCCCACAGTAACAGGGTAGATTGACGTAGGGGCCGATCGTTTTTGATCGGCCCTTATTTTTTCATTTCTGACAGCCCGGACACCAGTAAAACGGCCGCGACGACAGCGTGGTGCGTTCAATGTTGGCACCACAGCGCTCGCACGCCCTCCCTTGCCGATGAAACACCTTAAAGCGAAACAGAGCGCCGTGATGATGATTCTCATCCGCCTGTCCGCGCGTCTGGTAAGAGAGTCGCGGGAGCGCCAGCAGTGCCGTAACCAGCGCATTTAACTGAGCATCATTAAGCGTTTCCGCTTTATGCTGCGGCGCCAGCGCGGCCTGCCAAAGAATTTCCACCCGCAGGTAGTTTCCCAGCCCGGCCAAAAATGACTGGTCCAGCAACAGCCCGCTGAACTGACGTCGGCGAAAACGCTTTGATAATAAACGCTCGCGCACCTGTGCTTCTGTCAGGGTCATATCTAACACGTCCGGCCCGACGCGCTGCAAAAACGGATGGCTGGCCAACCCGTCTGCATCCAGCAGCTCAATTTCCGAAGCGCTATAGAGCAGCAGGGTTTTATCCGCTGCCGCCAGTCTCACCCGCAATACGCGCTTGCTGGCAGGTTCAGTACCGCTATCCACCACGCGCCAGACGCCGTACAGCTGATTATGGCTGTACAGCGTAAGCCCGTTTGAGAAATGAGTTAGCAGCGCTTTGCCACGGGTTTCGATTGCGATGACCCGTTCACCCACCAGCGCCTGCTGATAAGTTTGCAATGCCGGAAAGGCGAACCAGACGTCGGTTAACACCTTGCCCTTAATCGCCTGTTCCAGCCGATCCGCCGCGCGGCGGATTTCAGGACCCTCTGGCATGCTCTCCTCCCTGCGAATTAATGTGTGGCGCCGCCCTCGAGAGGGATATCCTCTTTCACCGTCAGCGCAATACCGATGGCCATCTCCAGCGCCAGCGTTACCGTGGTCAGCGACATGCTGGGTACGCCAGGGTGCTTTATCGCCTGTTCCGGCAGATAGGGAATGTGGATAAAGCCGCCGCGAGTTTTACGGCGCCGCAGGTGGTGCAGCAGGCCATACATCACGTTGTTACAGACATAGGTGCCCGCGGTCTGCGAGACCGAAGCGGGGATCCCCGCCTCGCGAATACCCGCCACCATCGCTTTTACCGGCAGCGTGGCAAAATAGGCAGCCGGTCCCTGCGGCTCGATAGGTTCATCAACCGGCTGCGTCCCGGCGTTGTCGGGAATGCGGGCATCATTCACGTTGATCGCGACGCGCTCCACGCTGATATCGGCTCTGCCGCCCGCCTGCCCCACCGCAATCACCAGTTCGGGTTTCAGCTCATCAATAATGCGGGTGATCTCATCTATCGCCGTACCGAACACGCAGGGTAGCTGCCTGGCGACCACTTTGGTCGAGCCAATCATCCGGTCGCTCAGTTGGCTGACTGCCTCCCAGGCCGGGTTTAACAGCTCGCCATCGAAGGGTTCAAAGCCGGTAATCAATACAGTTTTCATCGTTCCCTCACAAAAACATCAGGAAATAGAGCAGGAAGGTATTGGCCACTAACAGTAGCACACCGGTTGGGATCTGAGCTTTGATCACCGCATTTCGGTCCGGCAGCTCCAGCAGGCGCGCCGGAACAATGTTGAAATTCGCTGCCATCGGCGTCATTAACGTGCCGCAGTAACCGCAGAACATGCCAATCGCCGCCATAACCGCCGGATTGCCATGATGCTGCAGCACCAGAATCGGAATGCCGATCCCGGCAGTCACTATCGGGAACGCGGCAAAGGCATTGCCCATCACCATCGTCAGCAGCGCCATACCCACGGTATACAGCACCACGGCGATGAAGCGGTTATCAACCGCCAGATAGCTTTCGGTCAGATGAGAAATCGCCGACCCCACCCCCGCGCTGGTAAACAGTAATCCGAGGGTCGCCAGAATCTGCGGCAGGATAAACGCCCAGCCGATCGAGTCCAGCAGGCGGCGCGCTTCCTGTAAAGACTGTGCCGGTGCTTCATGCGTCATCTTCAGCGCTATCAGCCACGCCAGCAGGCAGCCAACCGACATCGATAGCAGTGTCACCAGCGTCGAGTGATTCCCCGCGCCGAACACTGCCAGCTGCAGGCCAGGAATGTTATTGAACGCCAGCACGCCAATCACCGTGACCACGGGAATAACCAGCGCCGGTAAAAACAGGCGATTGCCGAGGCGACTCGCGCTCTCTTCGCGCTGCTGCGGCGTGCGGGTAGAGTAGCTGCCCAGCCTGACGCCGCCGCAGCCGGCTATCAGTGCCATCACCACTACACCCACGCCCACACCAATATGCAGGGTGCGTGCGCCGATCCAGGCCGTTGCCCAGTCGCCGATAAAGAAAACCAGGCCGTACAGCGCCCAAAACAGCCCGGTAGTTAAGCGGCGTGGATTACTTTTATCACGCCATGACATCAGCGCCACGATCAGCAAAATAGTGCCTGCCAGCCAGAAGAGATAAGCCTGCTGGAACATTATTTAGCCCCCTTCTGCTGTAAGGCACTGGCATTTAATTTACCCAGTTCAGCCGCCAGTTTTTTATCCAGACGATGCAGGCGCACCGCATGGATCAGGAAAGCACAGACCGCGGTCGGAATACCCCACAGGGCAATATGCAGCGGTTCGGTCTGAATTCCCGCCGATTCCTGCATAAAGTTGTGCATAAAGATAATCGCGCCGAATGCCACGAAGATATCCTCACCGAAGAACAGGCCAACGTTATCCGTTGCCGCCGCCATCGCCCGCAGGCGGTAGCGCACCTGAGGCGGCAGCTCACCATAGCGGTTCTCGCTGGCGCCTTCGGCCATCGGTGCCAGCAGCGGACGCACCATCTGCGGGTGCCCGCCGAGGCTGGTCAGCCCCATGGCGGCCGTCAGCTCACGCGCCAGCAGATAGACAATTAACAGACGTCCGGCAGTGGCGCTGCGTATCCGCGCAATCCATGCCTGCGCCCTCTCCTTCAGCCCGTGGCGCTCCAGCAAGCCAACAACCGCCAGCGGCAGCAGCAGGATAAACGGCAGGTTACGGGTATTCAGGAAGCCGGAGCCCAGCTTTTCCAGGATGTCGCTAACCGGCATCTGTGCGGTCAGTCCGGTGATCACGCCAGCGGCGACCACGACAATGACCGGGTTGAAACGTAAAATAAAGCCGACGACGATGGCAGCAATGCCCAATAGCGGCCAGAGATTAATAGCAGCGTCCATGTTGATTCCTCAGAAAAAAATGCCCCGACGCGGTGGACGGGGCAGAATGAAAATTCGCCGACGTTTAGCGGCTGGTCACGTCGATATTCTGCTGGCTAAATGCCTGACGCAGCTCGCGGGCAAACGCCAGCGCGTGCGCGCCATCGCCATGCAGGCAAACGCTGTCGGCCTGCACCTTCACCCACTCGCCGCTCAGGCTTTTCACCTGACCTTTCTGAACCATGGTCAGCGTCTGGCTTATCGCCTGCTCGTCACTTTCCACCAGCGCACCGGGCTGACTACGCGGCACCAGCGAACCATCCGCCATATAGCCGCGATCGGCAAACACCTCCTGGCGGGTGGTTAAGCCGTGACATTCGGCGGCGCGAATCGACTCGCTGCCCGCCAGCCCGACCAGCACCAGCGCCGGATCAACCGCCTTCACCGCCCGCGCAATCGCATCGGCCAGCTGGGGGTCGCGTGCGGCCTGGTTATACAGCATGCCGTGTGGCTTGACGTGGACCAGCTTGCCACCTTCACTCTCGGTCAGCGCCTTCAGCGCCCCGACCTGATACAGCACCTGGGCATAGACGGTTTCCGGCGGCAGCTGCATGGCGGTACGGCCAAAGTTTTCCCGGTCCGGGAAGCTGGGATGCGCGCCGATAGCCACGCCAAACTCCAGCGCCCAGCGCACGGATTGCAGCATGGTTTCCGCATCGCCCGCGTGGAAGCCACAGGCGATATTTGCCGAGGAGACCAGCTGTAATAAGGCGCGGTCGTTTTCACACCCTTCGCCGAGATCGGCATTAAGATCGACTTTCATTGGCAAGCCCCCAGGCCATTTGTTCCAGTGAGCGCTGCTGTTCACGCTTCGCCTGCAGCGCTTCCTGTAGCGTGCAGTAGACGAAGTGAATCGGCTCGCCGAGCCGCAGCTGCGCCAGGTGGTAGAGATCGGCTTCAATCACGCAGGCAATGCGCGGATAGCCGCCGGTGGTCTGCGCATCGGCCAGCAGCACGATCGGCTGACCGTTCGGCGGCACCTGAATCACCCCCGGGATCAGCCCGTGGGAGAGCAGGTCGCGGCCGACGTTGCGCGTCAGTTTGCGCCCCTGAAAACGGTAGCCCATGCGGTTACTCTGTGGATTAAGCCGCCACGCGCTGCGCCAGAAGGCTTCCTGACTGTCTGCGCTGAACTCATGATATTCCGGGCCGGGCATCGCCCGCACCCGATTCCCCCACAGCAGCTGTCGTACGCCTGCGGGCTGGCTGAAGTCGCAGGTTGGCTCGCCCAGCGGCAGGCTGTCACCATCCTGTAGCTGACGCCCGTTAAAGCCGCCGAATCCGGCTTTCAGATCGGTGCTGGCTGAGTCGAGCCGCTGCTCAACCGCATAACCGCCATTGACCGCCAGATAGCTGCGCATTCCGCGCTGCGGCATACTCAACGTCAGGCGCTGGCCCTTTTTCACCGCGGTGCGCCAGCCCGTCCAGACGGGTTCGCCATCAAGCTGGGCCTGGCAGCCTGCACCCGCGAGGCCAATCCAGCCGTCGCGCTGGAACTCGGCACAAAACTGGCCGAGGGTAATTTCCAGCACCGCGCTGTCGGGCGCATTTCCCACCAGCATATTGGCAGTCTGCATCGCCGGGTGGTCAAGTACGCCACTCAGACTAATACCATATTGCCGCCAGCCGATACGGCCCGCGTCCTGGATACTGCTGCTCATTCCGGCACGAATAATTTTCAGCATACGCCCTCCTTCTGCGGCACAAAGCGCACGCGGTCGCCAGGGCGCAGCAGCACCGGAGGATGCTGGTCCGGGGCAAACAGTGCCGTCTGCGTCTGCCCAATCAGCTGCCAGCCACCGGGGGCGACGACCGGATAGATACCGGTCTGGCTGCCGCCAATGCCGACAGAACCCTTTGGTACCTGCACGCGCGGTTCGGCGCGGCGCGGGGTATGCAGGCGCTCATCCAGTCCGCCCAGATACGGGAAGCCAGGCTGGAAGCCGATGAAATAGACCACGTAATCCACTGATGCGTGGCAGGCCACCACCTGGCTGGCGCTCAGCCCGCTGTGATGAGCCACTTCGTCGAGGTCCGGCCCCAGCTTGCCGCCGTAGACCACCGGGATCTCTATCAGGCGCGACTCCAGCTCCAGCGCATCGCTGGTTTCCCACCACTGCTGCAGCCATTCGATCGCGTCCAGCGCGCTCTGCTGCGGGTTGCTTAACATCACGGTGATATTGTTCATCCCGGGGACGATTTCCGCCACTTCCGGACGGTCCTGCAGGCGTTGTGTCAGCCCCCAGATACGCTGCTGGCTGGCAAGGGAGACCGGAGGTTCTAACTCCAGCACCACTGCGCGTTCGCCCAGCAGGTAACAACGTGCTCGTTGCAAAAGCTGCCTCCTGACAAATAGGAAAAAGTGATACTTAATATCAATTATGACAGGTAGTTATGCGGAATTGTCGCGTGGCTGTCAACCTTCAGCGCGGCCTTAATGCTGCGCGCTGAAGGTCATTGGCAGTGAAAAAGAGGATCAGGCAGGGTTGAAAATATCGACGAAGGTGACATCCAGACCATGATGCTGCGCCAGCCAGTCGCCCAGCGCCTGAATACCGCAGCGCTCGGTAGCATGATGCCCGGCGGCGAAGAAGTGCAGCCCCTGCTCGCGCGCGCTGTGGATGGTCTGCTCAGAGACTTCTCCGCTGATAAAGGCATCGACGCCAAACGCCGCGGCGTCATCAATGTAGCCCTGACCGCCGCCGCTGCACCAGGCGACGCGCTTAATCAATGCCGGTGCATTATCCCCACAGTGCAGCGGCTCACGGCCTAATACCTGAGCAATGCGCTGCGCCAGCTGCTCGCCGCTTAACGGCGTTTTCAGCTCTCCCCACGGCAGCAGCAGCGCGATCTCACCTTTGACGTCGATATCGAACATCTTCGCCAGCAGCGCGTTATTCCCCAGCTCGGGGTGACCATCCAGCGGCAAATGCCAGCCAAACAGGTTGATATCGTTGGCCAGCAGCGTTTTCAGACGCTGGCGCTTCATGCCCTTGATCGCCGGGGCTTCGCTCTTCCAGAAATAACCGTGATGCACCAGCACGGCATCGGCATCTAAGCGCACCGCCTCGTCGAGCAGTGCCTGGCAGGCAGTTACGCCGGTCACCACTTTTTTAATTTCGCCCCGCCCTTCAACCTGTAATCCGTTGGGGGCGTAATCTTTGAAATTCTCAGTGTTGAGCAGCTGGTTAACCAGCCGTTCCAGTTCAGTATTCAGCATAATCAGTCCGTCTGTTTGCGTGCCGCTTCAAAAGCGGCCAGGGTTTGCAGGCGTGCCTGTTTATGTTCCACGATCGGCTGCGGATAATCGAGGGTTTGCTGATTTTTCTTTGCCCACTCCTGCGGCTGGTGGATATATTTCTCCGGCACATCGCGCAGTTCCGGCAGCCAGTGGCGAATAAACTCACCGCTTTCATCGAAGCGCTCACCCTGAGTAGTGGGGTTAAAAATGCGAAAATAAGGTGCGGCATCGGTACCGGTAGACGCTGCCCACTGCCAGCCGCCATTGTTAGCGGCCAGATCACCATCAATCAGCTGCGACATAAAATATTGCTCGCCCACCCGCCAGTCGATCAGCAGATCTTTCACCAGGAAACTGGCGGTAATCATGCGCAGGCGGTTATGCATCCAGCCCAGCGTATTAAGCTGGCGCATCGCAGCATCAACAATGGGGTAGCCGGTTTTTCCCTGCTGCCACGCCTTCAGCCCCTCGGCATCGTCGCGCCATTTGACGCCGCGCGTCCAGCGGGTAAACGGCTGATGACGGCACAGCGACGGGTAAGCCACCAGCAGATGGCGGTAGAACTCGCGCCAGATAAGCTCGTTAAGCCAGACAAACACTTTGCCGTCTTCCAGCCCGCGCGGATGCTGCTTTAGCAGGCGATGCAGGCACTGGCGGGGTGACAGCACCCCGGTCGCGAGATAAGCCGACAGGCGGCTGGTGCCGTCAAGCGCCGGGATATCACGCTGCGCCTGATAGTGGGTCACCGGAGTCTGGCAGAATTCGCGCAGCCGGGCGATGGCGGCCTTCTCTCCGGGGGGAAACAGCGCGCTGTTGATATCCTCGCGCGGATAGTCAAACGCTTTCAGCCGGTGGGGGTTCACCGCACCTTCCGCACGACAGGCCGGCGCTGGCAGACATTCGGGCAATCCTTCCTGTAGCCGCTTCACAAAGGCTTTACTGAAAGGCGTGAAAACTTTGTACATCTCGCGGCTGCCGGTCAGCACGCTGCCTGGCGGCAGCAGCAGACTGTCGTCGAAGCCCTGTACCGTCACCTCGTCTTCCAATAGCGTGCGTTCTACCGCAGCATCACGCTGGCGCTCATTCACCTCGTACTGATAGTTGTAGAACAGGCGGTCAACCTGGTGTTCCTGACAAAACTGCCGCAGCAGCGGAACGGAGGCGTCGAAGTCGGCGCACTGCTCAAGATGCAGTGGGATACCTTTTGCCGCCAGCGACTGCTGGAGTTCCTGCAGGCTTTGCCAGATAAACTCCGCCTGCTTCGGTGCCATATGGTGTGACTGCCACTGCCCGGGCGTGGCGATGAACAGGGCAATAACCCGTGCATTGTCAGAACGACAGGCGGCGTACAGCGCATGGTTGTCGTTGATGCGCAGGTCATTGCGCAACCAGACCAGATGAGTTGTCATAATGCTCCCTGAAATTATTGTCCATACCGCAGGCGCAGTGCTTCCGGATAAGGCGCAAAGTAGCGCTGTTCGGCCAGCCACGGGTGCGGGTATTCCGCCATATAGTGTTTAAGCAGGGTTATCGGGGCCAGCAGCGGCTGCAGGCCCTGGCGATAGTGGTCGATCAGGTTAGCCAGCTCCTGGCGCTGGGCTGAAGTCAGCTCCCGGCGGAAGTAGCCCTGAACGTGCATCAATACGTTGGTGTGATTGCTGCGCGTAGCCTCATGCTTCATCAGGTCCATCAGGCGCTGACGATACTCCAGCGCAAATTCTTCCAGCGATTCCCACTGGTCCATTTTGGCGACGAACGGGCCAATCTGGCGGTAGGCAGGCTGTGAATGAGACAGCAGCAGCAGCTTGTAACGGGTATGAAAGGCCATCAGTTTGGCGCGCGTCAGGCCACTGCTCCACAGCTGGTTAAACTCGTGCAGGGCATACACCCGCGCCACAAAATTCTCACGCAGATTGGGATCGTGCAGGCGACCATCTTCTTCCACCGGTAGCCACGGCATCTGTGCCATCAGCTCGCGGGTAAATAGTCCCGTGCCTTCTTTACGGTTGTTATTGTTATCAGGCTGATAGACGCGTACCCGCTCCATCCCGCAGCTGGGAGATTTAGCGCAAACGATATAGCCGCAAAGGTGGCGCAGACGTTGCACTTTTTCGGCAGAGAATGCCTTCATCGCTTCGGTGACCGGATCCGCCTGGCCGTTACTGAAGCGCAGGGAGACTTCTCCGCCCTCCTCCTCTGTCAGGCGCAGTGCCGGGCGTGGTGTTGGCAGGCCAATCGCCATTTCAGGACAGGCGGGCTCATAACGTATAAACGGTGCCAGCTGCTCGGCAGCAAAAGCATTGCGTTTATGACCGCCATCGAAGCGCACTTTTTCGCCCAGTAAACAGGCACTGATACCCACCGGAATTTTTTCGCCCATAGTTATACAACCTCTAAAGCCATGTACAACTTTTAGTGTAGCGGAAAAAGCCCGACGACAGGCAAAAAAAATCCCGCCAATGGGCGGGAAACTATTCGTATAGGAGGGTCGACTGGAAATAGGTCGGCCCGCTACCGGTCGGTCAACCCCAAAAGTTACAGGAATTCACACCCTGCGGCTTCTGACTGCGCCAGCCAGACCGGCTGGTCGCTGGTTTTAACCCATACGCGATGCAGATAGCTATAGAAACGTGCGCGATCGCTACGGAGTAACATCACCGGCAGGGCCAGCACGCCGCAAACCACGACGGCGGCACGACGCATGAAAATCCGTGTGGGTGAATAGTTGTGATAAAGACTCATACGTCCTCCTGAATAATTGTTGAAAAGATGCTGTGTGTAATCTGACTAAAATAGTAGCGCTTCTGGTGTAATTTTACTACTGATCAGACCACTTTTGGCGAAAAAAAAGCCATTTAATTCAGCCTGACTGAAACTTAGTTACATGATTGTTAAATTCGTAGCGTGAATAGCATGATTAAAGCGACTCTGTGACCCCTCAGGTGATTGCGAACTATCACAGACGCTCTGTCTACTTTTTGCTAAATTAGCTTCTATTACGCGGTTATGCAGCAGAGGCAATGTGGTCACCATTCTGATTGTGGAAGATGAAAAAGAGATCCGCCGTTTTCTGCGCCTGGCGCTGGAGGGGGAAGGTTTTCGTGTCGTTGATGCAGACACGCTGAGCCGCGGTCTGATTGAAGCAGCAACGCGCAAGCCGGAGCTGACGATCCTCGATCTCGGGCTGCCGGACGGTGATGGCAGCCAGTTTATCCGTGAGATCCGCCAGTGGAGCAGCATGCCGGTTATCGTGCTCTCCGCCCGCAGCGATGAGCAGGATAAAATCGCGGCGCTGGATGCCGGAGCCGATGATTTCCTCACCAAGCCTTTCGGCGTGGGCGAACTGATGGCGCGGGTGCGCGTGGCGCTCCGCCACCGTCCGGCCCAGAGCAGTGACAGCCTCAGCGCACAGGTCAATTTTGGCAGCGTCAGCGTGGATATCGCCACCCGTCGCGTTACCCGTCACGGTGAAGAGCTGCATCTGACGCCGATAGAATTTCGCCTGCTGGTCAGCCTGCTTAATCATCCCGGCAAGGTGATGACTCAGCGCCAGCTGCTGACTCAGGTCTGGGGACCCAATGCGGTTGAGCACAGCCACTATCTGCGCATCTATATGGGCCACCTGCGCCAGAAGCTGGAGCACGACCCGGCACAGCCGCAGCATCTGATCACGGAAACCGGCGTCGGCTACCGCTTTATTCCGTAATTCTGCAATAAAAAAAGGGCCACTCACAGCGCGAGCAGCCCTTATTCAGCGTGTCAGCAATCAGGCGTTTTTCAGTACCGCACTGACAATTTCCACGGCTTCTTTTTCAATCAGCGCACGATGCTCGGCGCCGAGGAAACTTTCACAGTAGATCTTGTAAGCGTCTTCAGTACCCGAAGGGCGCGCGGCAAACCAGCCGTTTTTAGTCATTACCTTCAGGCCACCGATGGAAGCACCGTTACCCGGAGCCGCCGTCAGACGCGCAGTGATCGGATCGCCCGCCAGCGTGTCGGCACTGACCATTTCAGGCGACAGTTTTGACAGCGCGGCTTTCTGCGCGGAGGTTGCCGGAGCCTGAATACGGTTATAGCTCGGTGCGCCAAAACGGGCCGCCAGCTCATCGTAATGCTGCTGCGGGTTCTTACCGGTCACAGCCGTGATTTCAGCCGCCAGCAGGCACATGATGATGCCGTCTTTGTCAGTCGACCACGGCGTACCGTCGAAGCGCAGGAAGGAAGCTCCCGCACTCTCTTCGCCACCGAAACCGAAGCTGCCGTCGAACAGGCCATCAACAAACCACTTGAAGCCAACCGGAACTTCCACCAGCTTGCGGCCCAAATCGTCCACCACGCGGTCAATCATCGCGCTCGACACCAGGGTTTTACCCACGGCGACGTCTTTGCCCCACTGCGGACGATGCTGGAACAGATACTGAATCGCCACCGCCAGATAGTGGTTCGGGTTCATCAGACCGGCCGGAGTCACGATACCGTGGCGGTCGTAGTCCGGGTCATTGGCAAAGGCCAGGTCAAATTTGTCACGCAGCGCCAGCAGGCCCGCCATGGCAGATTCAGACGAGCAGTCCATACGGATCACGCCGTCATGGTCCAGATGCATAAAGCGGAAAGTCTGGTCGACAGCATCGTTTACGATAGTCAGATCGAGGTTGTAGAACTCCGCAATACGCTGCCAGTAGGCGATACCGGAACCGCCAAGGGGATCCACACCAATTTTCAGACCCGCTTTCTGGATCGCCGGAATATCAACGATCTGTGCCAGACCTTCAATATAAGGCTGGATCAGATCTTTTTCCGTCAGGTGGCCGCTGGCCCAGGCCTGATCCAGCGTCATGCGCTGCACGCCTTTCAGGCCATCTTTGATCAGCGCATTGGCACGATCTTCCACCACTTTGGTGACGTTAGTATCCGCCGGACCACCGTTCGGCGGGTTGTATTTGATGCCGCCATCTTCTGGTGGATTGTGCGAAGGCGTGATGACGATGCCGTCCGCCTGTGCGCCGCCAGATTTGTTGTGCTCAAGGATAGCATTGGAGATCGCCGGCGTTGGCGTATAGCCATTATCCTGCTGGACAATCACATCCACCCCGTTGGCAGCCAGCACTTCCAGCACGGAAATAATGGCGGGCTCAGACAGCGCGTGGGTATCTTTACCCACGTAGCACGGGCCGGTAATACCGTTCTTTTTACGCTCTTCGGCAATCGCCTGCGCGATAGCCAGAATGTGATTCTCGTTGAAGCTGTGACGACCCGCGCTACCGCGATGGCCGGAGGTGCCAAATTTCACCGCATGCTCTGCATTGCCCAGTTCAGGCTGCAGGACATAATACTGAGATGTTAATTGTGCAACGTTAATCAAATCGCTCTGCTGGGCGGGTTGCCCGGCACGGGGGTGATTGGCCATTGGCGCTTCTCCCTGACGCTTCAGTTAGAGGGTACCGCAAACTTTCTCAGTCAGTTCCGTCGGGAACTGCATCGACTGCATTATGTGTTCAACCATGCTGCGTTTACGGCCAGTATTTGTGTTGGTGATCACCCAGTACGGCGTGCCCGGAACGTGCTGCGGCTTGGTATGGGTGCCATTTTCTACCAGCGTTTGCTGATTGCCCGCGAAGTAAACGCGCGTGCGACCGTGCAGAGACTCTGTCGCTGCGCCAAACGCTTTGGCATCCAGACTGTATAAAGTCGATAAAACCAGCATAAAGCGGTTCACTGCTCTTTTCTGATCGGCATACTCATCAGAAAGCAGCAGTTCACGTACCGCACGCACACGATCCTGCGGACGGGCTTCAGTTTTCACCGCCGTGTTCGCTGCTGGCTCTTTCCCCGCCGCTGCAGCGGATGTTGCCGCTGTAGCCGGAGCCGTCTGACCCGCAGTGAACTTCAACATGCGGCGCAAAATATCCGATGCGCTTTCACCAATATGCTGAGTGTGGCTGGCAATATAACGGTATAGCTCTTCGTCGACTTCTATCGTTTTCATCTTTATCCAGTACGGTTAGTGCTTGTGTCAGAACGCGGGTCACAGAGACGAAAACGATCGTCGGGATCGCCCGTGCTCAACCGATCCAGTTCTAACATCAGGATTATAAAGTTAAATCCTGCCGGGTTGTAGCGCCAGACCCATTTCAGGGCAAAAGTCGGAATATGCCGCAAAAAGATCGTAACCGCATATGGCGCCTGCGGCAGAAATTGTGGGATCCATGATACCCTAAGCCTTCACATCAACTGTAAGAACTTTCTCTATGAATTTAAACTTCCGCCTGCAATCTGAACAATCCGCATCAAACGATCTTCCGCTGGTGCTAATCCACGGTCTGTTTGGCAGCCTGGATAACCTTGGCGTGCTGGCGCGGGGGTTAAAAGATGACCGTCGTCTGATTCAAATTGATGTGCGCAATCATGGGCTTTCGCCGCGGGCTGATGAGATGAGCTATGCGCTGATGGCGCAGGATATCCTCGATACGCTCGATGAACTCAAGGTTGAACGCTTCAGCCTTATTGGCCACTCGATGGGTGGCAAGATCGCGATGGCGCTGACCGCGCTGGCCCCCGAGCGTGTAGGTGAGATCGTGGTCATCGATATCGCCCCCGTGGCTTATAGCACTCGCCATCACGACGACATTTTTGCCGCCTTGCAAGCGGTGTCGCAGGCCGGAATTAAAACGCGCAGCGAAGCCGCCGCGCTGATGCGCCTGCATATAGATGAAGAAGGCGTGATCCAGTTTCTGTTGAAATCATTCCATGAAGGTGACTGGCGCTTCAACGTGCCGGTGCTGTGGGAGTGTTACGACCAGATTATTGGCTGGCAGCCTCTGGCTCCCTGCCCGCATCCGGCACTGTTTATCCGCGGCGAACGCTCGGCTTATCTGGCGGATGAGTACCGTGATGCCCTGCTAGCTCAGTTCCCTCAGGCGCGTGCGCATGTGATAGCCGGAGCCGGCCACTGGGTACATGCGGAAAAACCTGATGCCGTGTTACGCGCAATCCATCGATTTTTTGCGCTGTAAAAACAATTATTTCCTCGGGTTGATATAGCCAAAATAATTCGAGCTGCAGAAAGGCGGCAAGGCCATGAGTCCCCGGCAGCATAGATCGCTCTGTGACAGGGGTCCCGAAGGGGGGAGGTCCAGGGATGGGCCGAATAATGGATGAAGCCAACGCATCTGCGGCTTGAAGAATGAAGGGTATAAATGATTGTCGTCATCACTTTCGCTGGGGTATGATGGCGCGCTAAAATTTGCCGCTGCTGATTCTTCACGCGGCATAACGACCCTGGTCTTCAGAAATTCAGCCTTTCAGTATCACTATCCCTATGGCAAAAGAGAACACGGACCGCACAACGATCGATCTGTTCGCAGATGAACGTCGCCCGGGACGACCTAAAACGAATCCGCTAACGCGTGATGAGCAGCTACGCATCAACAAGCGCAACCAGCTGAAGCGGGATAAAGTGCGCGGCCTGAAGCGCGTTGAGCTGAAAATGAACAGCGACGCGGTTGATACCCTGAACCAGCTGGCAGAAGAGCGCAATATGAGTCGCAGCGAACTGATCGAAGAGATGCTGCTGGAACAGCTGCAGCGTCATCAATCCTGATCGCCTGGCTTAAGCACTCAGCGACAAAACCAGCAGCATTACACGTTTATCCGCTTCCGGCGGTCTGTTATCATTAGCGATATCTGCGAAAAATTCAGCAGTCACCATATCATTAAGATTCAAGAGGTTATTAAACTCATGGCACTCGTCGGCATTTTCTTCGGCAGCGATACAGGCAATACGGAAAACATTGCAAAACAGATCCAGAAACTGCTGGGTAAAGATGTTGCAGAAGTTCGTGATATTGCCAAAAGCAGCAAAGAAGACCTTGAAGCCTTTGATATTCTGCTGCTGGGCATTCCCACCTGGTACTACGGTGAGGCCCAGTGCGACTGGGATGACTTCTTCCCAACGCTGGAAGAGATCGACTTCAACGGTAAGCTGGTCGCGCTGTTTGGCTGCGGCGATCAGGAAGATTACTCTGAATATTTCTGTGATGCGATGGGTACCATTCGCGACATCATTGAACCGAACGGGGCGATTATCGTTGGTCACTGGCCGACCGAAGGCTATCACTTCGAAGCCTCTAAAGGCCTGGCAGATGACAACAACTTCCTCGGTCTGGCGATTGATGAAGACCGCCAGCCAGAACTCACTAACGAACGTGTTGAAAAGTGGGTAAAACAGATTTTTGATGAACTTCAGCTGAAAGAAATCATCGAAGCCTAACCACAGCGGCTTGATGTGGGAGTTATCTCACATCAAGTCAGTGGTTTTTCCTATAGAAGTAATAGATACATGTTTGTAACTTTCACCTGCAAAACTGTACAATAACCCCATCGGTTACCCGCTTACTCAGCGCCCGTCACACTGTTTGACGACACTTGGTTTACCGAGTGTGATGAGATGAGGGAGAACGAAATGTTAACCCAGCATAATTCGGGCGCGCGCTTCCCAGGATGTAACGACATTAATCCTTACATCCCTCAGCGGTTCAGGCATCCCTTTTAGTTTTCATTTCGAACTATCAGCTCTATACTGAGACGCATTCAGCTTTAGCGTCGACCGATGTTCATGGCTTTTCAGCCACTAAGTGACTAGCAAAGTAACAGGACAATATCCGCATGACTGACAATAACACCGCATTAAAGAAGGCCGGCCTGAAAGTCACGCTTCCCCGACTGAAAATTCTGGAAGTGCTTCAGGAACCAGAGGGCCATCACGTCAGTGCGGAAGACTTGTACAAACGCCTGATTGATATGGGCGAAGAAATTGGTCTGGCCACGGTTTACCGCGTGCTGAACCAGTTTGACGACGCGGGGATCGTTACCCGCCATAACTTTGAAGGCGGCAAATCCGTTTTCGAACTGACCCAGCAGCACCATCACGATCATCTGATCTGCCTGGACTGCGGTAAAGTTATCGAGTTTCGTGATGAATACATCGAGGAGCGCCAGCGTGAAATCGCTAAGCGCCACGGCATCAAACTGAGCAACCACAGCCTCTATCTTTACGGTCACTGTGCTCTGGGCGACTGCCGCGAAGACGAGACTCTGCACGACCAGTAATCTCCATGATTGTGTAAAAACCGCTGCCTGCCAGCGGTTTTTTTATGCCTGCTATTCGCCGAATACCGGCAGCCAGTGACCGTATGAGAGCAGCGATACCAGGGCATTCAGCACGCCAAAGCAGAGCACCAGTACGATGGGCGCAACGCCGCCCCTCACCCGCCAGGCCGCGGTGGCAAAGCGGCGGCGCGACTGCCAGGCGAGCAGCGCGGGCGTGATCACCGCCCAAAGGGTAGCAGCCAACCCGGCATAACCTATCGCCAGCAGAAAGCCGTTGGGCCAGATCAGCGCGGCGGTAAGCGGGAAAATAAAGGTCAGCACGGTGGTCTTCAGGCGCCCTGTGGCAGAGTTATCCAGCTTAAACAGGTCGGCAAGGTAGTCAAAAAAGCCAAGGCTGACGCCGAGGAATGAGCAGGCCACGGCAAAGTTGGAGAAGATATCCAGCAGCAGATTCAGGTACTGACTGTGCAGTACGCCGGACAGCGCCGCAACCAGCACATCGATATTCCCCCCCTGTGCGGCAATCGCTTTAAAGTCATGGCGTGGAATATTGCCCATGGTGCCGATGATCCACACCAGGTAAATTGCCAGCGCCAGCAGCGTGCCGTAGATCAGGCAGCGGCTGACGCGCCCGGCGTTTTTACGGTAGTAACTCACCAGCCCGGCAATATTGCCGTGGTAGCCAAATGAGGCCAGGCAGAACGGCACTACCGCCCAGAGATAACGCAGGTAGTGGCCGTCTTCCGCCGCGCTGTCGAGCAGATTCACCGGCTCGATGTGCCACAGCAAGCCGCCAAAAATCATCAGGAATGTGATCACCTTCGCGCCCAGAAATATCAGCGTCATGCGGCTGACCACAGCCGTGCCCAGCCAGATAAACAGCGCTACCAGCAGCGCAAACAGCAGCCCGGCGGTGCGGGCAGAGAGATCGACACTCAGCTGGCTCAGGCTATGCTGAATAATCGCCCCGCTGGCGGAGATATAGGCGTAGGTCAGAATACCGAGTACAAAAACCACCGACAGCCCGTTAATCAGATTCCAGCCGCGCCCTAACAGATCGCGCGTAACGGTATCGAAGCTGGCGCCCGGCGGATAATGCAGGCTGGCCTCAAGATAGAGCAGCCCGGAAAGCAGCATGCAAAACCAGGTGAGGATCAGCAACAGTGAAGACCAGAGGAACCACGCCCCCGACATGACCACCGGCAGGGAGAACATCCCGGCACCGATAATGGTGCCGCTGATGATTAAGGTCCCCCACAGCGTGGAGGGTAACGGAGCAGCAGAAGCAGGCAGAGCCATGGCAAATCCTTAGCGAGAAACGGTAACAAAACGCACGCGCCGGGATATTCCACTGGCTAAACGGCATTAATGCCGCATAGTCTACACAAAATCACACTCGCGAACTAGTACGGTAACTAGTCGGCAACCATCGTTTCCTGCAAATAGCGCCAGCGTGGTGGGGTTGCGCTGCAGTCAATCACCGCCAGCGAGATACGATGAGTATGCACATCCCCCTGCTGCTGCAGCTCATGGTAGTGAATCACCACATCCTGATCTGACTGCGAAATAATTTGGCACTGCTCAATACGAATCACCACGCCCTGACGTCCGCCAGTCAGGCGGGTAAACAGTGCGGCAACGTCTGCCAGCGCCAGCATTTTTCCACCGGGAGTGACCATAGTGAATTCGGGGGCAAAATGAGCGAGCAGTTCGGGCACTTTACTGCCGTCGCCGTGAAACACTTCGGCGATCAGTTCATGCAGCACAATCACGCTGCGACTGGCTTGTTCGGCTAATCCAGACATGCAATATCCTTCAGGTGAGATTGTCGATACGTCGCTGATAGCGGTATCCAGCGGACGAAAAAAAAGGGCGAATCATCGCCCTCTTATATAGCTGATTACGGCTTATTCGCCCATTTTCGCCCAGGTATCGCGCAGGCCAACGGTGCGGTTAAACACCAGATTGCTGGCGCTGGAATAGACGCTGTCGGCACAGAAGTAACCTTCACGCTCGAACTGGTAAGGTGCAGAAGCTTCAGCCTGCTGCATGCCCGCTTCGACGTAACCGTGACGAATCACCAGGGATTCCGGGTTAACGGTGGTCAGGAAATCTTCTGCTGCGCCCGGGTTTGGCACGCTGAACAGACGGTCATACAGGCGGAACTCCGCAGGCAGGCCGTGAACTGCGGACACCCAGTGGATCACGCCTTTCACTTTACGACCATCGGCCGGATCTTTGCTCAGGGTATCCACGTCGCAGGTGCAGAACAGGCAGGTAATGTTGCCCTCTTCATCTTTGGCTACGCGCTCAGCTTTGATCACGTAGGCATTACGCAGGCGCACTTCTTTGCCCATCACCAGACGCTTGTACTGCTTATTCGCTTCTTCACGGAAGTCAGCACGATCGATCCAGATCTCACGGCTGAACGGCACTTCGCGCGTACCCATCTCCGGCTTACTCGGGTGATTCGGCATGCTGATCATCTCTTCATGATGCGCAGGCAGGTTTTCGATCACCACTTTTACCGGGTCAAGAACGGCCATCGCACGCGGCGCGTTTTCGTTGAGATCGTCGCGAATACAGGATTCCAGCGCGGCCATTTCCACGTTGTTATCCTGTTTGGTCACGCCAATACGGCGGCAGAACTCACGAATTGATTCCGCGCTGTAACCGCGGCGGCGCAGGCCAGACACGGTCAGCATGCGCGGGTCATCCCAGCCCTCAACCACTTTCTCAGTGACCAGCAGGTTGAGCTTACGCTTGGACATGATGGCGTATTCAAGATTCAGGCGTGAGAACTCATACTGACGCGGATGCACCGGGATGGTGATGTTGTCCAGCACCCAGTCATACAGGCGACGGTTGTCCTGGAACTCCAGCGTACACAGCGAGTGGGTGATCCCTTCCAGCGCATCGGAGATGCAGTGGGTGAAATCGTACATCGGGTAGATGCACCACTTATTGCCGGTCTGATGGTGCTCGGCGAATTTAATGCGGTAGATAACCGGGTCGCGCATCACGATAAAGTTGGACGCCATATCGATTTTTGCACGCAGGCAGGCGGTGCCTTCAGCAAAACCACCGGCGCGCATTTTGGCAAACAGCTCAAGGTTCTCTTCCACGCTACGGTCGCGGTAAGGGCTGTTTTTACCCGGCGCCGTCAGGCTACCTCGGTATTCGCGGATCTGCTCAGGTGACAGTTCGTCAACGTAAGCCAGACCTTTACCGATCAGCTCAACCGCATAGTTGTGCAGCTGTTCGAAATAGTCAGATGAGTAGCGTACTTCGCCGCTCCACTCAAAGCCAAGCCACTTCACGTCACGTTTAATTGACTCAACAAACTCCAGGTCTTCTTTCACCGGGTTGGTGTCATCAAAACGCAGATTGCACTGCCCGTGATAATCCTGCGCGATGCCAAAGTTCAGGCAGATAGATTTTGCATGACCAATATGCAGGTAACCGTTCGGCTCAGGCGGGAAGCGGGTATGCACGGTGGCATGCTTACCGTTCGCCAGATCTTCGTCGATGATCTGACGAATAAAGTTAGTTGGGCGGGCTTCAGCCTCACTCATCTCAATTTCCTCAATAATGCATGGCATTTACTCTAGATAATTCGAGTTGCGGCAAGGCGGCAAGTGTGAGAATCCCCGGGAGCTTACAAAGTAAGTGACTGGGGTGAACACACGCAGCTAACACAGCTGCAACTTGAAGAATGACGAGTATAAATTAGCTGTCAAATAACGGAGTATGATCCACAAAGCGGGGAGGCGAAACAACCGTTTGTTGCGGGAATCTCATAAAAAAAGGGCGGGAATCGCTTCCCGCCCTTTTAATCAAGCCTCAGCCGGGTGGCTTAGCCATTAATTTCGTATAACCGGGTCTCACCGGCAACCACCGTTTCACCCGCCAGCAGCGTGATGCCAGTGAAATCATCGATGTTGCTGACCACGACCGGGCTCACCATCGAACGGGCATTGGCATTGAGGAACTCAAGGTCCATTTCCAGCACCGGTTGACCGGCGACCACCTGGCTGCCCTCTTCCACCAGGCGGGTGAAACCTTTTCCTTCCAGCGTCACGGTATCCAGCCCCATATGCACCACTACTTCAACCCCTTTTTCCGTTTCCAGGCAGAAGGCATGGTTGGTATTGAAGATTTTCACCACGGTGCCTGCAGCAGGGGATACAACGGTGCTGCTGGTAGGCAGAATCGCCAGGCCATCGCCTACCGCTTTACTGGCAAAGGCTTCATCCGGAACCTGGTCAATGGCGACAACTTTGCCGCTGACCGGCGCAACCAGCGTGCCGATAATGCCTTTCGCCACGTTTGGCACGGCTTGTGGAGCCACAACCGGTGCCACAGGTGCTGCGCTGGCAGCAGAAGCCGCAGCCACCGGGCCTTTAGCAATCTGCTTTTTCATCTCTTCAGCAATCGATTCGGCTTTCGCACCGACGATCACCTGAATCGTCTGCTTGTTCAGTTTCACCACACCGGAAGCACCAAGGCGCTTACACTGAGCGTCATTAACCAGGGAAGCATCTTTCACCGACAGACGCAGACGGGTAATACAGGCATCAATCACGTTCAGGTTTTCGGAGCCGCCAATTGCACCAATGTAGCTACGCGACAGCTGGGCCAGCCCCTCTTCGGTATTGCTATTCGCTTCGTCGGTCACCACCAGGTCACTGGCATCTTCACGACCCGGCGTTTTCAGGTTCAGCATGCGGATAACCGCACTGAACAGCACGAAGTAAACCAGGAAGGCGATAACGCCCATCACCAGCAGCATCCAGACGTTCTGACTGGCCGCAGGCAGTTTGTACATCAATACGTAGTCGATAGCGCCGGCAGAGAACGAGAAGCCCGCGTGGATGCCCAGAGTGGTGGCAACGAACAGGCTGATACCGGTCAGCAGGGCATGGATCAGATACAGCATCGGCGCCAGGAACATGAACAGGAATTCCAGCGGCTCGGTGACACCGGTCAGGAAGGCGGTAACCGCAACGGACAGCAGCATGCCACCGACCATTGGACGACGCTCTTTCGGCGCGGCCAGATACATCGCCAGCGCGGCACCCGGCAGACCAAACATCATGATCGGGAAGAAGCCAGACATAAACATGCCCGCCGTGCCATCGCCCGCATAGAAGCGGTTAATGTCACCGTGGAATACCGCACCGGCCGCATTGGTAAACTCACCAATCTGGAACCAGGCAATGGTATTCAGCACCTGATGAAGACCGGTTGGGATCAGCAGACGGTTAACGAAACCGAAGATACCGGCGCCTAACGCGCCTTCAGAGACGATCCACTCACCGCCTGCGTGAATGCCCGCCTGCACCGGTGGCCAGACGTAACCAAATATGGCGGCCAGCACCAGACAGAAGAAGCCGGTGGCAATCGGAACAAAGCGTTTACCACCAAAGAAGCTCAGGAAGTCAGGCAGTTTGATGTCGGACCAGCGGTTGTAAGTCATACCGGCAACCAGACCCGTAATAATCCCCGCCAGCACGCCCATATTGACCGTTGGGTTAATGGTGACCATCGCTTTGGTGAGGATAAAGTACCCCACCGCACCCGCCAGCGCAGCTGCACCGGCGTTATCTTTCGACCAGGTTGATGCCACACCGATAGCGAATATCAGCGCGAGATTGTCAAAAATCGCACCGCCCGCCTGGGCAATAAACGGCATGTTGAGTAAGTCGGGCTGGCCGAAGCGCAGCATCAGTGCTGCAACTGGCAGCACGGCAATCGGCAGCTGTAACGACCGCCCTAATCTTTGAAAGAAGCCTAAAATATTCACCATTTCCCCCTATGAGACCCGATATAGCACCAAAAACCGCTTTGATTTTTTTACACGGTTTTTTGGAATTTGTATGACACTACACACCACGAGGCGAAGTGTAAAAAAAAATTAATTCGCTTCGCAAATTAAAGCACCGTATATGTGACTAAAATCACCAAAAAACGCATTATTCTTAGCATGCAGCTGGCGATCGGCACAAACTTATTTTATGATTCGAAAAATCATAACGGATAAATCCCTCTGTTCTCCTGCGGTAATCACGTTACGCTTACCCTGAGCCATTACAGAGCACCGTTTTTAACCCATTCCAACTCTGCATAAAATGAGGTGCAACATGAGACTGATTCCTCTGGCAACGCCAACTCAGGTCGGCAAGTGGGCCGCACGCCACATTGTTAACCGCATCAACGCTTTTAACCCGACTGCCGACCGTCCTTTTGTATTAGGTCTGCCGACGGGCGGTACGCCGCTTGAAGCCTATAAGCATTTAATCGATATGCATAAAGCGGGCCAGGTTAGCTTTAAACACGTTGTCACTTTCAACATGGACGAATACGTAGGCCTGCCAAAAGAGCACCCGGAAAGTTACCACAGCTTTATGTACCGTAACTTTTTTGATCATGTTGATATTCCAAGTGAAAACATCAATCTTCTCAATGGCAATGCCCCGGATATTGACGCAGAATGTCGCCAGTATGAGGAGAAGATCCGTTCTTATGGCAAAATCCACCTGTTTATGGGCGGTGTCGGTAACGACGGTCATATCGCTTTCAATGAGCCGGCGTCATCACTGGCTTCACGCACCCGCATTAAAACGCTGACTCACGATACCCGTATCGCCAACTCACGTTTCTTCGGCGGTGATGTTGATCAGGTACCAAAATATGCGCTGACCGTCGGCGTGGGTACGCTGCTTGACGCGGAAGAGGTGATGATTCTGGTGACCGGCCACGTGAAAGCTCAGGCCCTGCAGGCCGCCGTTGAAGGCAATGTGAATCACATGTGGACCATTAGCTGCCTGCAGCTGCACGCCAAAGCAGTCGTGGTCTGTGATGAGCCCGCCACCTCAGAACTGAAAGTCAAAACCGTGAAGTATTTCCGCGAAATGGAAGCAGGAAATATTAAAGACCTGTGATGCCCGCATCACTGAACGGCTCTGCCTGAGCGCAATAACCGCCGGGCAGAGCCGGAATTATCAGGAAAGTCAGGAGAAAAATTATGTACGCGTTGACCCAGGGCCGCATTTTCACCGGCCACAAAATCCTCGATAACCATGCTGTTGTCATTGCCGATGGTCTGATCGAGCGAGTCTGCCCGCTGGAAGATCTGCCCGCTGGCATCGAAACTCGCGATGTCGGTGGTGCGATTATTGCCCCTGGATTTATCGACCTGCAGCTCAACGGCTGTGGCGGCGTGCAGTTTAACGATGACATTGCGGCGATCAGTGTAGAAACGCTGCAAATCATGCAGAAAGCCAACGAAAAATCAGGCTGCACCAGTTTCCTGCCTACCCTGATTACCAGCACCGACGAATTAATGAAGCGCGCAGTTGAAGTGATGCGCGCTTATCTGGCGCAGAATGCCAACCAGGCACTGGGCCTGCACCTGGAAGGGCCATGGCTCAACCCGCTAAAAAAAGGCACCCATGACCCTGCCCTGATCCGTGCGCCAGACCAAGAGCTGGTCGATTTTCTCTGCGCGAATGCCGACGTGATTACTAAAATCACCCTTGCCCCGGAAAAAGTGGATGCAGCAATAATCCGCCAGCTGCGCGCAGCCGGGATCGTCATCTCTGCGGGACACTCGCACGGGACCTATGAGGAAGCTGCCGCCGGAATCGATGCAGGCGTGACCTTTGCTACTCATCTGTATAATGCCATGCCTGCCACCAGCGGACGCGAGCCGGGGCTGATTGGTGCGCTGTTTGATTCACCAGATGTATGGTGTGGCGTGATCGCCGACGGTTTACATGTGCATTACGCTAACATTCGTAACGCTAAACGGATCAAAGGCGACAAGCTGATCCTGGTGACCGATGCCACCGCCCCTGCCGGAGCCAGTATTGATCGGTTCATTTTTGCTGGTAAAACAATATACTATCGCAACGGGCTGTGTGTTGATGAGAACGGCACTCTGAGTGGTTCTGCGCTAACTATGATTGAAGCTGTAGAGAACAGCGTTGAACATGTTGGCATCTCCCTCGATGAGACGCTGAGAATGGCAACACTTTACCCAGCCCGCGCAATGGGGGTGGATAACCAGTTAGGTTCAATTGAAGCCGGAAAAGTGGCAAATCTGACCGTGTTCACCCGCGATTACAAAATCATTCGGACCATCGTTAATGGTAACGAGGTCTTAAGCGAGTAGCGATTTAATGACCACCGGCGGCCAGGCTCAAATTGGAAATGTTGATCTCGTTAAACAACTTAATAGCGCAGCCGTTTACCGGCTGATCGATCAGCAAGGACCTATCTCACGTATTCAGATAGCCGAGCACAGTCAGCTCGCGCCCGCCAGCGTCACCAAGATCACCCGCCAGCTCATTGAGCGCGGGTTGATCCGTGAAGTCGACCAGCAGGCCTCCACCGGGGGCCGCCGGGCGATTTCTATCATTACGGAAACACGCGGCTTCAATACTATTGGCGTGCGCCTTGGGCGCAATGACGCCACCGTCACCCTGTTCGACCTTAGCGGAAAATCGCTGGCGGAAGAGCACTACCCGCTACCGGAACGCACCCAGGAAACCCTGGAAAATGCCCTGTTCAACGCCATTGCCGATTTCAGTGAGCAGCACCAGCGTAAGCTTCGCGAGCTGATTGCCATTTCAGTGATCCTGCCCGGCCTGGTTGATCCTAAAAATGGCATTATCCGCTATATGCCGCATATCAGCGTCAGCCACTGGCCGCTGGTTGCCAATATGGAAAAGCGCTTCAACGTTACCAGCTTTGTCGGTCACGATATTCGCAGCCTGGCGCTGGCAGAGCACTATTTTGGCGCATCGCGCGACTGCGCAGACTCCATTCTGGTGCGTGTGCATCGCGGAACCGGGGCCGGTATTATCGCTAACGGGCATATTTTTCTTGGCAGCAACGGCAACGTGGGCGAGATTGGGCATATCCAGGTTGACCCACTCGGCGAGCGCTGCCACTGCGGGAATTTTGGCTGTCTGGAGACGATAGCGGCCAACAGCGCGATTGAAAACCGCGTGCGCCACCTGCTGACTCAGGGCTATCCAAGCAGCCTGACCCTCGACGATTGTCATATTCAGCCGATCTGCCGGGCCGCAAACCGCGGCGATGCGCTGGCCGCTGAAGTGATTGAGCACGTGGGCCGCCATCTCGGCAAGGCGATTGCGATTGCCATCAATCTGTTTAATCCACAGAAAATTGTGATCGCGGGTGAAATTACCGAAGCCGATAAAGTGCTGCTGCCCGCTATTGAAGGCTGCATTAATACTCAGGCGTTGAAAGCATTCCGAAAAAATCTGCCGGTGGTCCGTTCCGAAATTGATCACCGCTCGGCTATTGGCGCCTTTGCCCTGGCGAAACGCGCCATGCTGAATGGCATCCTGCTGCAACGTCTGCTGTAAGGTTAATAGAAAATGGATTCCGAACGAATGACTATAAAGAACGTCATCTGCGATATCGACGGCGTACTGATGCACGACAATACCGCCGTGCCGGGTGCGCGTGAATTTCTCCAGCGTATTATTGGCAACAATATGCCGCTGGTGGTGCTGACCAACTACCCTTCGCAAACGGCGATGGATCTGTCGAACCGCTTTGCCTCTGCCGGAATCGAACTGCCGGACAGCGTGTTCTACACCTCAGCCATGGCCACCGCTGATTTCCTTAAGCGCCAGGAAGGTAAAAAAGCCTATGTGGTCGGTGAAGGCGCACTTATCCACGAGCTGTATAAAGCCGGATTCACCATTACCGACATTAATCCTGACTTTGTTATCGTTGGCGAAACCCGGTCGTTTAACTGGGACATGATGCATAAAGCGGCCTTTTTCGTGGCGAACGGCGCGCGCTTTATTGCCACCAACCCGGACAGCCACGGCCACGGCTTCTCCCCGGCCTGCGGCGCACTGTGCGCGGGTATTGAAAAGATCTCCGGTCGCCAGCCATTTTACGTTGGTAAACCCAGCCCGTGGATTATGCGCGCCGCGCTGAATAAGATGCAGGCGCACTCGGAAGAGACGGTGATCGTTGGCGATAATCTGCGTACCGATATCCTCGCCGGTTTTCAGGCAGGGCTGGAAACGATTTTGGTACTTTCCGGCGTCTCAACGCTTAGCGATATCGACGCTATGCCGTTCCGTCCGACCTGGGTTTACCCCTCTGTGGCCGACATCGACATTATTTAGTTATCCCCTGCCCGGTTTACCGGGCTCTCCCCGCGCTACTGGATAGTTTTCATCCACTTTCCGGCGTTCATTATCGATTCCACAATAAAAAAAGCCATAAACTGAAAATCCGTTAAGGATTGGCGCACGTCAACAGCCTATTTTTCACCTATTAGCTAAATTACTTGCATCACCTGCCGCGTTAGCGCATTTTCTTATACATCACGCGGCAACTGTCGCTTAAACCAATATCACCACCGCAAGGTAAGTCGTTAGGGAGCTGTTTATGTGTTCTATTTTTGGTGTACTCGATCTGAAAAGCGATCCGGTTGAACTGCGTAAGAAAGCGCTGGAGCTTTCCCGCCTGATGCGTCACCGTGGCCCGGACTGGTCCGGTGTCTATGCTGATGATAAAGCGATCCTCGTCCATGAGCGCCTGTCGATCGTTGACGTGAACAACGGCGCACAGCCGCTGTACAACGCAGCACATACCCATGTTCTTGCGGTAAACGGTGAAATCTACAACCATCAGGCGCTGCGTGCTGAGCTGAGCGATCGCTATGAGTTCCAGACCGAGTCTGACTGCGAAGTGATCCTCGCGCTGTATCAGGAGAAGGGCATCGACTTTCTCGACGACCTGGAAGGCATGTTCGCTTTCATTCTGTATGACAGCGTGAAAAACACCTGGCTGATCGGTCGTGACCATATCGGTATCATACCGCTGTATATGGGCAATGATGAGCACGGCAACCTGTATGTTGCCTCAGAAATGAAAGCGCTGGTGCCGGTGTGCCGCAGCATTAAAGAGTTCCCGGCGGGCAGCTACCTGTCGAGCACCGACGGTGAAATCCGCCGCTACTGGCAGCGCGACTGGTTTGATTACGCTGCGGTCGAAAACAACGTCACGGACGCCGCGGCGCTAAAAAGCGCGCTGGAAGAGTCAGTAAAAAGTCACCTGATGTCAGACGTACCTTATGGGGTGCTGCTGTCCGGCGGTCTGGACTCATCAATTATCTCGGCTGTTACCAAGCGTTTTGCTGCCAAGCGTATTGAAGACCAGGATAAGAGCGAGGCCTGGTGGCCACAGCTGCACTCCTTCGCGGTCGGTCTGGAAGGTTCACCCGACCTGAAAGCGGCAAAAGCGGTAGCGGAACATCTTGGCACCGTGCACCATGAAATTCATTTCACCGTGCAGGAAGGTCTGGATGCTATCCGCGATGTGATTTATCACATTGAAACCTATGATGTGACCACTATCCGCGCCTCCACGCCGATGTACCTGATGTCACGCAAGATTAAAGCAATGGGCATTAAGATGGTGCTGTCCGGTGAAGGTGCTGACGAAGTGTTTGGTGGCTACCTCTACTTCCACAAAGCACCGAACGCCCAGGAATTCCACGAAGAGAACGTGCGTAAGCTGCACGCGCTGCATATGTTTGACTGCGCGCGCGCTAATAAGGCGATGTCTGCCTGGGGCGTTGAAGCCCGCGTCCCGTTCCTTGATAAGAAATTCCTTGATGTCGCGATGCGCATCAACCCGCAGGATAAAATGTGCGGCAGCAACGGCAAGATGGAAAAACACATCCTGCGCGAATGCTTCGAATCTTACCTGCCGGAGAGCGTGGCATGGCGCCAGAAAGAGCAGTTCTCTGACGGCGTTGGCTACAGCTGGATTGATACCCTGAAAGAAGTGGCAAAAGAGCAGGTCAGCGATCAGCAGCTGCAAACCGCGAACTTCCGCTTCCCGTACAACACGCCGAACTCGAAAGAAGCGTATTTGTACCGTGAAATCTTTGAAGAGCTGTTCCCGCTGGCCAGCGCGGCAGAGTGCGTGCCGGGTGGCCCGTCAGTGGCCTGTTCTTCCGCTAAAGCGATTGAATGGGACGAAGCGTTCAAAACCATGGACGATCCGTCTGGCCGTGCCGTAGGCGTGCACCAGTCCGCTTACTAATAAGTCATGGATTAAAAAGCTAAAACGGGCCGCTCAGGCCCGTTTTTATTTACCCGTTGCGTCTGTTAGCATCAGAATTCGTTGATTTTATCGGCATGATGGTTACAAGGCGTGCAAACAACACGCTTGTGATAAAAAACGGCAAAAAACTTGTTGACGCTTTTGGACCAACTCCGCATAATGCGCCCCGCAACGCCGCAGAAGGTTACGCGAAAAAAGATGGCTACTTAGCTCAGCTGGTTAGAGCACAGCACTCATAATGCTGGGGTCACAGGTTCGATTCCCGTAGTAGCCACCATCTTTTTTGCGCGGGAGTGGCGAAATTGGTAGACGCACCAGATTTAGGTTCTGGCGCCGCAAGGTGTGCGAGTTCAAGTCTCGCCTCCCGCACCATTTCCAAGCGCGGTTTGCACGGATGGGGTATCGCCAAGCGGTAAGGCACCGGTTTTTGATACCGGCATTCCCTGGTTCGAATCCAGGTACCCCAGCCATTTTTTTTGGTAGTATGTATTAGCAGTAAAGCAGTAAAATTAGGCTACTTAGCTCAGCTGGTTAGAGCACAGCACTCATAATGCTGGGGTCACAGGTTCGATTCCCGTAGTAGCCACCAATTTTATTGGGGTGTCGCCAAGTGGTAAGGCTCTGGTTTCTGATACCAGCATTCCGGGGTTCGAATCCCTGCACCCCAGCCATATTTAGACGGCTGGTAATACGAGTCGCAAAGAAAAAGACGCCTGGTTCGCCAGTCGCATAAGTAATAATTGGGGTGTCGCCAAGTGGTAAGGCTCTGGTTTCTGATACCAGCATTCCGGGGTTCGAATCCCTGCACCCCAGCCAATTAGTAAAGAAGCCCGCGCAAGCGGGCTTTTTTACGTCTGAATAAAGGCGCGATCGGAAAAACATCGGCCTCGACGAAATGACCGGGCACTGTTGCTAACGGTAGAGGCTGACCCTCTGGTTCGGTCAGCCTGCCATCCCACCGTTGCTACAAACCTAACGCATACCTCAATGCCTGACGCTTAAGCACGCCCGAATGCTGCGCGACAATCAATCCAAGGTTACGCAACACCTTCAGGGGTGCCGACTGATTGCTGAAGGCAAAATAGAACAGGTCCATCCCGCTCTGCATCAGCAGGTTGTCCTTCAGGCGTTTGCGCTGATAGCGCTGTAATACCGCTGCGGATGCCCAGTCCTCCGCACGCAGCCGCGACTCACTCAACACCTCAATCAGCGCGTCCACGTCGCGATAGCCGAGGTTCACCCCCTGCCCGGCCAGCGGATTAATGGTGTGAGCCGCATCGCCCACCAGCGCCAGACCGGGCAGCACATAGCGCGTGGCATGGCGGCGCACCAGCGGGAAGGAACCGGCGGCGACCGGGGTCACTTTGCCCACTCGCGGCGGGAAGTGTGCCTGGATCTCCTTTTGCAGCTGGGGCATGCTCATCGCCTGCAGCTGGCGGATGCGTGCCGGGCTGTCATACCATACCAGCGACGCCCAGCGATCAAACAGCGGCAGGAATGCGCGTGGGCCATCCGGAGTGAACTGCTGCCAGGTGGTGTCGCCGGCGTCATGCTCACAGCGCACGCTGATCAACATGCACGACTGAGAATAATTCCAGCCGTGTATACCAATCCCGGCCAGCTGCCGAACCTGAGAGTTCGCCCCGTCAGCGCCGACCACCAGCCGTGCGTGCAGCTGCTCACCGTTATCCAGCGTTAACTGCCAGCCGCCGTTTTCACTTTGCAGATCGCGCAGGCGAGCCGGGCAAAGTAGCTGAACCGGTTGTTGCTGCAGACGCTGCCACAGAGCCTGCTGCAACACGCTGTTTTCCACCATAAAACCCAGTTCTGGCAGGCCAAGCGACTCGGCATCAAAATTAACTGCTGCGGTCTGCCACTCCCAGGTTTCCAGCTTGCGGTAAGGCACTGTGCGCATCGCCAGCACCGCAGGCCAGACATCAAGCTGTTTTAGCAGCGCAGCGGAGGCAGCACCGATAGCGGAAATACGTACATCCGGATCGCTCCCCGCCACAAACCCTGCCGGCGTTTCCTGCTCCAGCACTGCAACCTGAAAACCGTGCTGCGCCAGACCACTCGCCAGCGCTGCCCCCACCATGCCGCCACCGACAATGGCCACGTCCACTTTCTGCTTTATTTCCGTCATTTTTTTTCCTTCGCCGGCCTGACCTGGCGTGCTGTGTGGCTACACCTCAGCGGCTGAATTCTGTTATCCTGAGCGTGATTAAGTGTACCGGAATTTTCTGTGACAATCAGATCGCCGCAACACGGGCTTAATGGGCGTCTCTGCACGACAGAATACGCGCCCTGCTCCTCTTTCTGCATGACAAATGGCAAGTCGATGACAAAAAAACTACATATCAAAACCTGGGGCTGTCAGATGAATGAGTATGACTCATCCAAAATGGCTGACCTGTTAAACAGCACACACGGCTATGTTCTGACTGAAGAGGCGGAAGATGCCGACATACTGCTGCTCAACACCTGTTCGATTCGTGAAAAGGCCCAGGAAAAAGTTTTTGCGCTGCTTGGCCGCTGGAGAAAGCTGAAGGAAGCGAACCCCGATGTGATTATCGGCGTTGGCGGCTGCGTGGCCTCGCAGGAGGGTGCCCAGCTGCGCCAGCGCGCCAGCTGTGTCGATATCGTCTTTGGCCCACAGACGCTGCACCGCCTGCCGGAGATGATCAACACCGTGCGCGGCAGTAAAAGCCCGGTGGTGGATGTCAGCTTCCCGGAGATAGAAAAGTTTGACCGCATGCCGGAACCGCGGGCTGAAGGACCGACCGCTTTTGTCTCGATCATGGAAGGCTGCAACAAATATTGTACCTTCTGCGTGGTGCCCTACACCCGCGGTGAAGAGGTCAGCCGCCCTTCTGACGATATTCTGTTTGAAATTGCTCAGCTGGCCGCGCAGGGCGTGCGTGAAGTTAACCTGCTGGGCCAGAACGTCAATGCTTATCGCGGAGCCACCTATGACGGCGGGATCTGCTCGTTTGCCGAGCTGCTGCGGCTGGTCGCTGCCATTGATGGTATCGACCGTATCCGTTTTACCACCAGCCATCCGATTGAATTCACCGACGATATCATTGACGTCTATCGCGATACGCCGGAGCTGGTGAGCTTCCTGCATCTGCCGGTGCAGAGCGGCGCAGACCGTATTCTGACCCTGATGAAGCGCGCCCATACCGCGCTGGAGTACAAAGCCATCATCCGAAAACTGCGCGCTGCACGCCCGGATATTCAGATGAGCTCTGACTTTATCATCGGCTTCCCGGGCGAAACCCAGGCCGACTTTGAGCAGACCATGAAGCTGGTTGGTGAGATAAACTTCGATACCAGCTTCAGCTTTATTTACTCCGCGCGCCCCGGCACGCCAGCCGCCGATTTGCCGGACGATGTCTCGGAAGAAGAGAAAAAGCAGCGTCTCTATATTCTGCAGGACCGCATCAACCAGCAGGTGATGAGTTGGAGCCGCAGCAAGCTCGGCACCGTGCAGCGCATTCTGGTGGAGGGCACCTCACGCAAGAATGTGATGGAACTCTCCGGGCGTACCGAATGTAACCGCGTGGTGAACTTTGAAGGCACTCCGGAGCACATCGGCAAGTTTGTCGATGTGGAAATCGTTGATGTCTACGCCAACTCGCTGCGTGGCGTGCTGGTGCGCGCTGAAGATCAGATGGACCTGCGCACACTTGAATCCCCAGCCTCCGTTATTGCACGCACGCGCAAAGAGAACGAACTCGGCGTGGGAACTTTCCAGCCTTGATCCCCAATTTTTGCGGCACGTCTTCAGATGTGCCGCATCATTTCATCGCGTTACACTTGCTTTCTGAAACACGCGCCCAAATATCCACACGGACGCTTGCAGCTTTGCGCTTCGCCATAAATAATTTCGCTATGGCTCTGCTGTTAAAGCCCGTCTCGCCATCCATTTCTCAACCTGGCCCTGTGTGACCCAAAGGATTAGTTTGAATATTGAAACACGTGAAATAACTCTGGAACCCATCGACAATACCCGGTTGCTGAGCCTGTGTGGCCCGTTTGATGACAATATCAAGCTGCTCGAGCGCCGTCTGGGGATTGAGATTAATCGCCGTGAGAATGCCTTTAAGCTGGTTGGCCGTGCGCTGAGTGTCGACGCCGCTGCCGATATCCTGCGCCATCTGTATGTGGATACCGCCCCGATACGCGGCCACATTCCGGATATCGATCCGGAACAGATCCATCTGGCGGTGAAAGAGAGCCGCGTACTGGAGCAGACAGCCGACAGCGTGCCTGAGTTTGGCAAAGCGATTCACATCAAGACCAAGCGTGGCGTGATTAAGCCACGTACGCCAAATCAGGCGCAGTATGTGGCCAACATCCTCGACCACGATGTGACCTTCGGCATCGGCCCTGCCGGAACGGGTAAAACCTATCTGGCCGTGGCGGCAGCGGTCGATGCGCTGGAGCGCCAGGAGATCCGCCGCATTCTGCTGACCCGCCCGGCGGTTGAGGCCGGAGAAAAGCTTGGCTTCCTGCCGGGCGACCTGAGCCAAAAGGTTGACCCTTACCTGCGCCCGCTGTACGACGCTCTGTTCGAGATGCTCGGTTTTGAGCGCGTTGAAAAGCTGATTGAGCGCAACGTCATCGAAGTCGCGCCGCTGGCCTATATGCGCGGCCGTACGCTGAACGATGCCTTCATCATCCTCGATGAAAGCCAGAACACCACCATCGAACAGATGAAAATGTTCCTCACGCGCATTGGATTTAATTCCAAAGCGGTGATCACCGGTGACGTGACGCAGATTGACCTGCCGCGCAACCTGAAGTCCGGCCTGCGCCACGCCATTGAGGTGCTGTCCGACGTGAAAGAGTTGAGCTTTAACTTTTTCCACAGTGAAGACGTGGTGCGCCATCCGGTGGTGGCACGTATCGTCGTGGCCTATGAAGCCTGGGAAGCCGCCGACCAGAAACGTCGCGATGCTCAGGCAGAAGAACGTAAACGTGAAGCGCTTGCTGCTCAGCAGGCTTCACAGGAGAACAAATGAGTAATGTGATTCTTGATCTGCAGCTTGCCTGCGAGAACGCGCAGGGTCTGCCGCCAGAGTCGGACTTTCAGCGCTGGCTGGAGGCGGTTCTGCCGCAGTTCCAGCCGGAAAGCGAAGTCACTATCCGTCTGGTTGATGAGGCGGAGAGCCGTGAGCTGAACCACACCTATCGCAGCAAGGATAAGCCGACCAACGTGCTCTCATTCCCGTTTGAAGCACCGCCGGGTATTGAGCTGCCGCTGTTGGGCGATCTGATCATCTGCCGTCAGGTGGTTGAGCAGGAAGCGGCAGAGCAGGAAAAAGCGCTGGAGGCCCACTGGGCGCACATGGTGATCCACGGTAGCCTTCACCTGCTGGGTTATGATCACATCGAAGATGAAGAAGCCGAAGAGATGGAATCGCTGGAAACCGAGATAATGCTTGCTCTCGGGTATCCCGATCCGTACATTTCGGAGAAAGAATAACTGAACCAACCTAAAATGATTCGAATTGCAGCAAGGCGGCCAGATCGAGAGTTCCCGGCAACACAGTCAGCTATGTGACGGGGGCGAGCGAGCGCAGCCAAGGCACCTGCCGTTCGAAGTATCAAGGGTAAACACGCCTGCCCCTGAATAATTCGGGGCAGCCGATCACACAACAGAGAGACAAACTCAAAAACGCCATGAGCGATGACCATTCACAAAACAATGACAGTCCCCCGAGTAAAAAGGGATTTTTTTCACTCATTCTCAACCAGCTTTTTCACGGTGAGCCAAAAAACCGTGACGACCTGCTGGAACTGATCCGCGACTCCGAACAGAATGACCTGATTGACCCGGATACCAGGGACATGCTGGAAGGGGTGATGGATATTGCCGAACAGCGGGTACGTGACATTATGATCCCCCGCTCCCAGATGGTGACGCTGAAGCGTAACCAGACGCTGGAAGAGTGCCTTGGGGTCATTATTGACTCCGCGCACTCACGTTTCCCGGTAATCAGTGAAGACAAGGACCATGTTGAAGGCATCCTGATGGCCAAGGATCTGCTGCCGTTTATGAGCAGTGAATCTGAGCCTTTCAGCATCGAAAAAGTTCTGCGCCCTGCGGTGGTGGTGCCGGAAAGCAAGCGCGTTGACCGCATGCTGAAAGAGTTCCGCTCGCAGCGGTACCATATGGCGATTGTGATTGATGAATTCGGTGGCGTTTCCGGTCTGGTTACCATTGAGGATATCCTCGAGCTGATTGTCGGTGAAATCGAAGATGAGTATGACGATGAAGAAGATCGCGATATTCGTCAGCTGAGTCGCCACACCTACACTATCCGGGCACTGACGCCGATCGAAGATTTTAATGAAGTCTTCGAGACCAGCTTCAGTGACGAAGAGGTCGACACCATCGGTGGCCTGGTGATGCAGGGCTTCGGCCATCTGCCGGCCCGCGGTGAAAGTATTGAGATTGACGGTTACCAGTTTAAAGTGGCGATGGCGGACAGCCGTCGTATTATTCAGGTCCATGTCCGTATCCCGGAAAATTCGCCGCAACCGACTCTGGAAGAGTAACTACCGTATGGCAATTGCCTCAATCTACCAGCGCCAGCGGGTTCGCCTGCTTTTAGCGCTGATTACGGGTGCCATTGGCACCCTTTCTTTCTCCCCCTATGATTTCTGGCCCGCTGCTTTAGTTTCACTGTTTGGCCTGCAGGCATTAACCCTTAACCGCACCACCCGCCAGGCCAGCGCCATTGGTTTTGTCTGGGGCTTTGGCCTGTTTGGCAGCGGTATCAACTGGGTGTATGTCAGCATCGCAACCTTCGGCGGAATGCCAGGGCCGGTAAATGTTTTCCTTGTACTGCTGCTGGCCGCCTATCTGTCGCTCTACACGCTGCTGTTCACCACGCTGCTTAACCGCCTGTGTCCGAAAGCCTCGCTGCTGCGCCTGGCGATTGCGGCTCCGGTGCTGTGGCAGATCTGTGAATTCCTGCGTGGCTGGGTGCTGACCGGCTTTCCGTGGCTGCAGTTTGGCTACAGCCAGATCAACGGCCCGCTGAAAGGGTTAGCTCCGCTGCTGGGCGTAGAAGGCATCACCTTCCTGCTGATGGTGATTGCAGGCCTGGCGGTTTATGCCCTGGTGCAACGCCGTCTGGTCCCTGCTATCGCCGCCGCCGCCCTGCTGCTGCTGCCGTGGCCGCTGCGTCTGATTAGCTGGTTCCAGCCGCTGCCTGAACGGGCGGTGAACGTTGCAATGGTGCAGGGCAACATTGAGCAGTCCCTGAAGTGGGACCCGAATCAGCTGATCAATACGCTGAAAACCTACACGGCGCTCAGCCGCCCGTACGTGGGTAAAGCCCCGATCATCATCTGGCCAGAATCCGCCATTCCCGATCTGGAAACCAACCAGCAGCCGTTCCTGAAGTCAGTGGATGACCAGCTGCGCGACAGTGGCAGCAGCCTGGTGACCGGCATCGTCGATTCACGCCTGCAGAGTAATCGCTACCACGATTACAACACCATCATCGTGCTGGGCGGCCCGCAGCCTTACAACTACTTCAGCGGCAACCGCTACCAGAAGAATCATCTGGTGCCGTTCGGGGAATTTGTCCCGCTGGAGTCGCTGCTGCGGCCGCTGGCGCCCTTCTTCGATCTACCGATGTCCTCATTCAGCCGCGGCAGCTACGTCCAGCCGCAGCTGCAGGTGGCGGGCTATAACCTCACCGCCGCCATTTGCTACGAAATCGTGCTGGGGCAGCAGGTGCGTGACAACTTCCGTCCGGATACCAACTTCCTGCTCACGATTTCGAACGATGCCTGGTTTGGTCACTCTATCGGGCCGTGGCAGCACTTGCAGATGGCGCGTATGCGCGCGCTGGAGCTGGGCCGCCCACTGCTGCGCAGCACGAATAACGGCGTGACGGCGGTGGTCGATGCCAGCGGTGACATCACCCACATCATTCCGCAGTTCAAAGCGGAAGTGTTAGCGGCGAAAGTGACCCCGACTACCGGCCTGACGCCTTATGCCCGCTTCGGCAACTGGGGCATCTGGGCGATCTCATTGCTGTTTGCTATTGCCGGTCTGATTGGTTCACGTCGTTGTCGTCGTAAGTAGTCAGTCGGGGTCGACCCTCTTTTCGCTCGACCCTTGCCTGCCCTGTTGCGGGCTGACCGGAAAAAATGGTCAGCCCCTACTCAGGCTACTCCTCCCCCTTCCCCACAGTTTATGCTGCACTTTTGTTAAAACTCCCCCCTTGGCACGATGATTGCTACGTTTTTATGGATTGTTTCCATGGAAACCTGTGCTGGCCCCCGACGAATGTCACGATGAAATCGTCCCCGCACCGCTAAGGCGCATTAATTGCACCCTTGCGGAGCATTGCCTGGAATACCGCCCACATTTGGTGCGGCGCACCTCGCAAAAAAGAAACTTTTTCATTTCATGCCGTTAACATTCAGCTATGTTATTGGGGAACCACACGCGTTAAGCCGTGAAAAAAACAGATAATTAGCAGGAAATACACACACAACATCACGTCGGCGCAGTTTTATTTCGCGCCACAACTGCAAAGGAGTAGGAACATGAAATTACGGAAACTGGGGCTTTGCCTTGCACTGGCAGGATTCGCCTCCGGTATCGCTCATGCTGAGGACGCCAAACCACAGGCCGCTGCAGATGCTCAACAGCAAATGCCTACCCTGGAAAAAATTGCCAAAAACGGCGTCATCGTCGTAGGTCACCGTGAATCATCCGTCCCGTTCTCCTATTACGATAATGCTCAGAAAGTGGTGGGCTACTCTCAGGACTATTCCAACGCGATTGTTGACGCCATCAAGAAAAAACTGAACAAGCCCGACCTGCAGGTAAAAATGCTGCCGATCACCTCGCAGAACCGTATCCCACTGTTGCAGAACGGCACCTACGATTTTGAGTGTGGTTCCACCACCAATAACCTAGAGCGCCAGAAACAGGCTGCGTTCTCTGACAGCATCTTTGTTGTCGGCACCCGACTGCTGGTGAAAAAAGGCGGCCCGATTAAAGATTTCGCCGATCTGAAGGGCAAAACCGTGGTTGTGACGTCCGGCACCACCTCGGAAATTCTGCTGAACAAGCTGAATGACGAGCAGAAAATGGGCATGCGTATTATCAGCGCTAAAGATCACGGTGACTCGTTCCGCACGCTGGAAAGCGGCCGCGCCGTGGCGTTTATGATGGATGATGCCCTGCTGGCCGGTGAACGTGCCAAGGCGAAAAAACCGGATGGCTGGGAGATCCTCGGTACGCCACAGTCGAAAGAAGCCTACGGCTGTATGCTGCGTAAAGGTGACGGTGAGTTTAAAAAGCTGATGGATGACACCATCGCTCAGGCACAGACTTCCGGTGAAGCAGCTAAGTGGTTCGATAAATGGTTCAAGCAGCCAATCCCACCTAAGAATATGAACATGAACTTTGAACTGTCCGACGACATGAAAGCCCTGTTCAAGACACCTAATGACAAAGCATTGAATTAATAATCAAAAGAAATCCTGAATAATTAGCGTGGCGACAAGGCGGCAAGCGCATGAATCCCCGGGAGCTGACGAAAGTAAGTGACTGGGGTGAAAGAGTGAAGCCAACGTAGTAGCAACGTTAATTAGGACGGGTTAAGGGCAGGTAGCTGCCCTACGATTGTTGAAAACAGGCTCGGACAGACACAGCCAGGCTGATATGGCTCAAACCATACGGCCCGGTGAAGGTGCAAGCCGGTCGTTCCCCGGCGAGCACAGCAGAGCCTCTCATCAATCTTCAGGGTAGCGGTCGCTACCCTTTTTTTACCGGAGCTTTTTATGTCTATTGATTGGAACTGGGGAATATTCCTGCAGGAGGCCCCCTTCGGCAATACTACCTACCTCGGTTGGTTATGGTCTGGTTTCCAGGTCACCATTGCCGTCTCGGTCTGCGCCTGGATAATCGCCCTGCTGGTCGGTTCACTGTTCGGTATTTTACGTACCGTACCTAACCGCCTGCTCTCTTCACTCGGCACCTGTTACGTTGAACTGTTCCGTAACGTGCCGCTGATTGTGCAATTCTTTATCTGGTATCTGGTGGTGCCGGAACTGCTGCCAGAAGGGATAGGCATGTGGTTTAAATCGGAGATCGATCCGAACATCCAGTTCTTTACCTGTTCCGTGCTATGCCTGGGCTTATTTACCGCCGCGCGCGTCTGCGAACAGGTACGTGCGGCGATCCAGTCGCTGCCTTCAGGACAGAAGAATGCCGGTCTGGCGATGGGCCTGACGCTGCCGCAAACCTATCGCTATGTACTGTTACCGAATGCCTACCGCGTGATCGTGCCGCCGATGACCTCGGAGATGCTGAACCTGGTAAAAAACTCGGCTATCGCTTCGACGATTGGCCTGGTCGATATGGCCGCTCAGGCCGGGAAACTGCTGGACTACTCGGCACACGCCTATGAATCTTTCACTGCTATCACCCTCGCCTACATTGCAATTAACGCGGTGATCATGCTGCTGATGAGCCTGGTTGAACGCAAAGTCCGCCTGCCGGGCCAGGGAGGCAAATAATGTACGAATTTGACTGGAGCACCATCGTTCCTAATCTGCCCTACCTGTGGAATGGCATGGTCATCACGCTTAAGATCACCGTCACCGCGGTGGTCTTTGGCATTATCTGGGGCACGCTGCTGGCAGTAATGCGCCTGTCGACGTTTAAGCCGATCAGCTGGTTTGCCAAGATTTACGTCAATCTGTTCCGTTCTGTGCCGCTGGTGATGGTGCTGCTGTGGTTTTACCTGGTGGTGCCGAGTTTCCTGCAGCAGGTTCTGGGGCTGTCGCCGAAAACGGATATCCGCCTGATCTCAGCCATGGTGGCCTTCTCGCTGTTTGAAGCGGCCTACTATTCGGAAATAATCCGCGCCGGTATTTTGAGCATCGCCCGCGGTCAGGGCAACGCCGCGCTGGCGCTGGGCATGACCCAGTGGCAGTCCATGAAGCTGATTATCCTGCCGCAGGCGTTTCGCGCCATGGTGCCGCTGCTGCTGACGCAGGGCATCGTGCTGTTCCAGGATACCTCACTGGTGTATGTCTTAAGCCTTGCCGATTTCTTCCGTACTGCCGATACCATCGGGGTGAATAACGGTACCGAGATTGAAATGGTGCTGTTTGCCGGTGCGGTTTACTTTGTTATCAGCCTTAGCGCGTCGCTGTTGGTCAGCTATTTAAAGAAAAAAAGGACTGCTTAAATGATTACCCTGAAAAATGTTTCTAAGTGGTATGGTCACTTTCAGGTGCTGACCGACTGCTCAACCGAAGTGAAAAAAGGTGAAGTGGTGGTGGTTTGCGGTCCTTCCGGTTCCGGTAAATCCACGCTGATCAAAACCGTTAACGGCCTTGAGCCGGTGCAGAAGGGGTTGATCGAAGTTAATGGCACCCCGGTCAACAATAAGAAAACTAACCTGGCGCAGCTGCGCTCAAAAGTCGGGATGGTGTTCCAGCACTTTGAACTATTTCCGCACCTGTCGATTGTTGAAAATCTGACGCTGGCGCAGGTAAAAGTTCTGAAGCGTAATAAAGAAGAAGCGCGTCAAAAGGGTCTGAAGCTGCTGGAGCGTGTCGGGCTGGGCGCACATGCCAACAAGTTCCCTGGCCAGCTCTCCGGGGGTCAGCAGCAGCGCGTGGCGATTGCCCGCGCGCTCTGTATGGATCCCATCGCCATGCTGTTCGACGAACCGACCTCGGCATTAGATCCGGAGATGATCAATGAAGTGCTGGACGTCATGGTCGAACTGGCTAACGAAGGCATGACGATGATGGTGGTGACGCACGAGATGGGCTTTGCGCGTAAGGTGGCGAACCGCGTCATCTTTATGGATGAAGGCAAGATTGTTGAAGACTCACCGAAAGATGAGTTCTTTAACAATCCGCAGTCGGAGCGTGCTAAAGACTTCCTCGCGAAGATCCTGCATTAAGCCGTAGGGGCCAGGTATACCTGGCCCCGGAGTCAGGCATGCCCGACCCGTAGGTTTATTTACGGTTCAAACGGCTGACGCACGAAGTGATCGTGGCCGCACTCCGGGCAGCGGGTCAGCACCTCAGGGGTGTAGATCGCCCGGGTAAACTGGCAGGTCTCACACACCAGATTGCCTAACCCCACGACTTCGCCACTCTGATACACGCCATGATGGTTGAGGTCCTGGAATACTTCACGCCACTCCAGCTGACTTTTGTCGGTAATATCCGCCAGCTCCTTCCAGATGCTTTGCCGGATCACGCGCATAAACACGCTGTCGCCCAGCTCCTGCTGATTTTCGGCATAGCTGCGGGCAAACTCTTCCAGATCGCGGCGTACGGCGCGGCTCACGTCATCAATTTCACTGCGCGTTAACTCTCCACGATTATTCATCCGCTGGCGCGCACTCTCAACCAGCGCATCGATATCGCGTTCTCCGCGTTCCAGACGCGTTGTCAGTGAAGATACCAGCTCACGATAATACTGAGCGACCTTGTTCATAGACTCTCCTTATTGATAACGAAAGCGTTTCCTCTCATTCTAGCGCCTGCTGAAAATTTACCGTGTTTCAGCGATAAATTTTGCCGCCGCGCTTCCAGCTTGCAGAGAAATGCCCACCATCAGGACGCTTACTGTTGTTGCCACAGTTGCTTATCAGCTATGCTATGCGGATCTGAACGAACACAAAAAAATCGATACAAAGGACCACTGGCTACTATGCAAGAGCAATACCGCCCGGAAGAGATAGAATCCCACGTCCAGCAGCACTGGGATGAGAAGCAAACGTTCAAAGTGACCGAAGAGGAAGGTAAAGAGAAGTATTACTGCCTCTCCATGCTGCCCTATCCTTCTGGCCGCCTACACATGGGCCACGTGCGCAACTATACGATTGGTGACGTGATCTCCCGTTACCAGCGCATGCTGGGTAAAAACGTGCTGCAGCCAATCGGCTGGGATGCCTTCGGCCTGCCTGCTGAAGGCGCCGCGGTGAAAAACAAAACCGCACCGGCTCCGTGGACCTACTCCAACATCGACTACATGAAAAACCAGCTGAAACTGCTGGGCTTTGGCTATGACTGGAACCGCGAACTCGCCACCTGCCAGCCAGAGTATTACCGCTGGGAACAGTGGTTCTTCACCAAGCTGTATGAAAAAGGCCTGGTCTACAAAAAGACCTCGGCGGTGAACTGGTGCCCGCACGACATGACCGTGCTGGCTAACGAGCAGGTTATTGACGGCTGCTGCTGGCGCTGCGACACCAAGGTTGAACGCAAAGAGATCCCACAGTGGTTTGTCAAAATCACCGACTATGCCGACGAACTGCTGAATGACCTCGACAAGCTGGAAAGCTGGCCTGAGCAGGTTAAAACCATGCAGCGCAACTGGATTGGCCGCTCCGAAGGGGTGGAAATCGAGTTCAGCGTTATCGACAGCGCAGAGAAGCTGAGCGTCTACACCACGCGCCCGGACACCTTTATGGGTGTGACCTACCTGGCCGTCGCTGCGGGCCACCCGCTGGCCGCTCAGGCGTCCGCAACCAACCCGGCGCTGGCTGACTTCATCGCCGAGTGCCGGAACACCAAGGTGGCCGAAGCTGAAATGGCGACCATGGAGAAGAAAGGCATGGCGACCGGCCTGTTTGCTGAACATCCACTGACCGGTGAGAAATTGCCGGTGTGGGTAGCAAACTTTGTGCTGATGGAATACGGCACCGGTGCCGTAATGGCCGTACCTGGCCACGACCAGCGCGACTGGGAATTCGCCACCAAGTATGACCTGGCCATCAAGCCGGTGATCCTTGCCGCTGACGGCAGCGCGCCAGACCTGAGCGAAGCCGCGATGACCGAAAAAGGCACGCTGTTTAACTCCGGTGAGTTTGACGGTCTGTCCTATGAAGACGGTTTCAACGCCATTGCCAACAAACTGGCCGACAAAGGGGTTGGCGAGCGTAAGGTAAACTACCGCCTGCGCGACTGGGGTGTCTCCCGTCAGCGTTACTGGGGTGCGCCAATTCCAATGGTGACGCTGGAAGATGGCACCGTAATGCCAACGCCTGAAGACCAGCTGCCGGTGATCCTGCCGGAAGATGTGGTGATGGATGGCATTACCAGCCCAATTAAAGCCGACCCCGAGTGGGCGAAAACCACCGTCAACGGTCAGCCTGCGCTGCGCGAAACCGATACCTTTGATACCTTTATGGAGTCTTCCTGGTACTACGCACGCTACACCTGCCCGGACTATGACAAAGGCATGCTGGACCCGGCGGCCGCTAACTACTGGCTGCCGGTCGATCAGTATGTGGGGGGCATTGAGCATGCCATCATGCACCTGCTCTACTTCCGCTTCTTCCACAAGCTGCTGCGTGATGCCGGGCTGGTAAACTCTGACGAGCCGGCTAAACGCCTGCTGTGCCAGGGTATGGTGCTGGCAGATGCCTTCTACTACAGCGGTGCCAACGGCGAGCGTAACTGGGTTTCTCCGGTTGACGTCACCGTTGAGCGCGATGAAAAAGGCCGTATTACTAAAGCAACAGACGAAGCAGGCCACGAGCTGGTTTATGCCGGCATGAGCAAAATGTCGAAGTCAAAAAACAATGGCATCGACCCGCAGGTGATGGTGGAGCGCTACGGTGCTGACACCGTGCGTCTGTTCATGATGTTCGCTTCCCCGGCGGAAATGACGCTGGAGTGGCAGGAGTCCGGTGTGGAAGGGGCCAACCGCTTCCTGAAACGCGTCTGGAAACTGGCCTTTGAGCACACCGCAAAAGGTGCAACCGTCGCGCTGGACGTTGATGCGCTGGACGACGCTCAGAAATCCCTGCGTCGCGATCTGCATAAAACCATTAACAAAGTATCCGATGATATCGGCCGCCGTCAGACCTTCAACACCGCGATTGCCGCGATTATGGAGCTGATGAACAAACTTGCCCGTGCCCCGCAGGAGAGCGAGCAGGATCGTGCGCTGATGCAGGAAGCGCTGCTGGCCGTGGTACGCATGCTCAACCCGTTCACTCCGCACGCCAGCTTCGTGCTGTGGCAGTCGCTGGGTGGCGAGGGCGACATCGACAACGCACCGTGGCCGCAGGCAGACGAAGCGGCAATGGTCGAAGATTCACTGCTGGTTGTGGTACAGGTTAACGGCAAGGTGCGCGGGAAGATTACCGTCGCAGCTGACGCTAACCAGGAACAGGTGCAGGCTCGCGCTGCGCAGGAGCATCTGGTGGCCAAATATCTTGATGGCGTCACCATTCGTAAAGTGATTTACGTACCGGGCAAGCTGCTTAACCTGGTCGTGGGCTGATGTCAGGAGGAATTGTGCGACATCCGATAGTCTCGTTATTACTCGGCATGGCGGTGTTGATCACCGCCGGTTGTGGCTACCATCTGCGCGGCACCACCTCGGTACCGCCGGAGATGAAAACGCTGGTTCTTGATACCGCTGACCCGTATGGCCCGCTGACGCGTGCCGTGCGCGAACAGCTGCGTCTGAACAACGTCACCATCCTCGATAACGCGGCGGAGCGCACCGATGTGCCTTCGCTGCGTCTACAGGGTGAGAGGAGCGGCCGCGATACCGCCTCGATCTTCCAGGACGGGAAAACCGCCGAGTACTCGATGGTGATGACCGTGAGCGCCTCGGTGCTGGTGCCGAATAAGGGCATCTATCCGATCAGCGCCACCGTCTACCGTTCATTCTTCGATAACCCGCTGGCCGCGCTGGCAAAAGACTCCGAGCAGCAGATCATTGTGAATGAGATGCGTACTCAGGCGGTTGAGCAGCTGGTGCGTAAGCTGCTGATGGTGCATGCGGCGGAAAAGAACCCGGCCATTAACACGCTCGACAGCACGCCTTCAGCGGTGGATAACCTGCCGGGTGCTGCCAACAGCGTGTCGGACAGCTCTTACACACGATGATCAGGATTTACCCTGAGCAACTGGGCGCGCAACTCCGTGAGGGGCTGCGCGCCTGTTACCTGTTAAGCGGTAATGAACCGCTGCTGCTGCAGGAAGCGCAGGACGAGATCCGCGCCGCCGCCCAGCAGCAGGGATTTACTGAACATTTCAGCGTAGTGCTGGAAGCGGGAACCGACTGGCAGGATATATTTGCCACCTGCCAGGAACTCAGCCTGTTTGCCAGCCGCCAGACGTTGCTGCTTATTTTGCCGGAAAACGGCCCAAATGCCGCCATGAGCGAACAGCTGCTCATGCTCTCCACGCTGCTGCACAGCGATATCCTGCTGGTGCTGCGCGCCAGTAAACTCACCAAAGCTCAGGAAAACAGCGCCTGGTTTAAGGCGCTGAGCGCCCACGGTGTGCTGGTTCCCTGCCAGACGCCGGAACAGGCGCAGCTACCGCGCTGGGTCGCGGCCCGCGCTAAAAAACAGCAGCTGACGCTGGATGATGCCGCCAATCAGCTGCTGTGCTACTGCTATGAAGGCAATCTGCTGGCCTTGTCTCAGGCACTGGAACGGCTGGCTCTGCTGTGGCCGGACGGGAAACTGACGCTGCCGCGCGTTGAGCAGGCGGTCAATGATGCCGCGCATTTCACGCCGTTCCACTGGGTTGATGCCCTGCTGGCCGGGAAAAGTAAGCGCGCACTGCACATCCTGCGCCAGATGCGTTCAGAAGAGAGTGAACCGGTGATCCTGCTGCGCACCCTGCAGCGCGATCTGCTGCTGCTGGTGACGCTGCAGCGCCAGATGGCCAGCACGCCGCTGCGCACGCTGTTTGACCAGCACCGGGTATGGCAGAACCGCCGCACGCTGTTTAGCGATGCGCTGCAGCGCCTGAGCAGCGCGCAGCTGGGCCAGGCCGTGCGCGCACTGACGCATATCGAACTGACGCTGAAGCAGGATTACGGCCAGTCGGTTTGGGCGGAGCTGGAGACGCTGGCGCTGGTGCTGTGCCACCCGGCTTTCCCGCCGAGTTTCTGTGATGTGTGACACCATTAAACTGCACGCGCTGCTCGGCGGCACGTTTGACCCGATCCACTACGGTCACCTGCAGCCGGCTGAAGCGCTGGCCGCACAGGTCGGGTTGCAAAAAGTCACGCTGATGCCAAACAACGTGCCGCCGCATCGCCCGCAGCCGGAGGCCACGCCCGCACAGCGCGTGGAAATGGTCAGGCTGGCGATTGCCGGGAACCCGCTGTTCGAGCTGGACCTGCGTGAAATGCAGCGCAGCACCCCCTCTTACACCCTCGAAACGCTGGAAGAGCTGCGCGCCGAGCGCGGAGCGCGCCAGCCGCTGGCCTTTATCATCGGTCAGGATTCCCTGCTAACCTTACATAAGTGGCACCGCTGGCAGGCGCTGCTGTCATTCTGTCATCTGCTGGTCTGTCAGCGTCCGGGCTATCGCAGCGAGATGGAAACGCCGGAGCTTCAACGGTGGCTGGACCAGCATCTGACGCGCGACGCGCTGCTCCTGCAACAAACGCCCGCCGGTAAGGTGTTTCTCGCCGACACTCCGCTGGTCGACATTTCGGCTACCGAAATCCGCACGCGTCGTCATCAGGGCAAGTCAGATAGCGACCTGTTACCCCCCGCCGTCAGCGATTACATCGATCGCGAGGGGTTATACACAAAATAATTCGAATTGCAGGCAGGCGGCCAACCAGCAAGTCCCGATGAGCTTACTCAAAGTGATTCGGGTGAGCGCGAGCAGCCAACCCATCTGCGGCTCGAATCAGGACGTGTATATCGCAACCTGCCACAGCGTGATATACTTCGCCGCTAATTTTTCGGGGCATTCGCCCGGCTAAAACATCATGTTACGGTTGTCGACAGCGCTTTACGCGTGAATATGCGATAACCCTTCAGACTTAAATCCCAAGGGGGAACCTTTTGCAAGGTCAAGCACTCCAAGACTTCGTCATTGATAAATGTGACGATTTAAAAGCTCAGGACATTGTCGCTATCGACGTTCAGGGCAAATCAAGCATCACCAGCTATATGGTGATTTGCACCGGCACCTCAACCCGCCATCTGGTTTCCATCGCTGAACACGTGGTTCAGGAAGCGAAGCAGATCGGTCTGGATGCTTTTCGCGTTAACAGCCGTGCGCCAAGTGACTGGGTGGTTGTTGACCTCGGTGAAGTGATCCTTCACGTCATGGAAGCAGACAGCCGTCAGCTGTACGAACTGGAAAAGCTCTGGAGTTAAGCCGTGAAGCTGCAACTGGTCGCCGTTGGCACCAAAATGCCGGACTGGGTTCAAACGGGTTTTATGGAATATCTGCGTCGGTTTCCGAAAGATATGCCATTCGAGCTGACTGAGGTCCCGGCCGGAAAGCGCGGCAAGAATGCCGATATCAAACGCATTCTGGAAAAAGAAGGCGAAATGATGCTGGCAGCCACCGGTAAGGGCAACCGCATCGTCACGCTGGATATACCCGGCCAGCCGTGGGAAACCCCACAGCTCGCCAGTCAACTGGAACGCTGGAAGCAGGATGGCCGCGATGTCAGCCTGTTGATTGGCGGACCGGAAGGCCTGTCACCCGCCTGCAAGGCCGCGGCGGAACAAAGCTGGTCACTCTCAGCGCTGACCCTGCCCCATCCGCTGGTTCGCGTGTTGGTTGCAGAGAGTTTGTATCGTGCATGGAGCATTACTGCGAATCATCCTTATCATCGTGAGTAACGGATAAGGCTAACCGGACAGACAAAAGCAGCGGATGAAATTACAACGTAACTCCTTTCGTGACTATACCGCCGAGCAGACGCTGTTTGTTCGTCGGGCGCTAATCGCATTTTTTGGCATTTTGCTGCTTTCCGGTGTGCTGGTGGCGAACCTTTACCACCTGCAAATTACCCGCTTTGATGACTACAGCACGCGCTCCAATGAGAACCGCATCAAACTGGTTCCGGTCGCGCCCAGCCGTGGCATTATCTTCGACCGTAATGGCGTCCCCCTGGCGCTTAACCGCACCATTTACCAGCTCGAGCTGGTGCCTGAAAAAGTCGATAACCTGCAGCAAGTCCTGCAGGAGCTGAAGCCTATCGTCGATCTGACCGATGAAGATATTGAAGCATTTGAAAAAGAGCGCAAACGCTCGCGTCGCTTTACCTCTATTGCGGTGAAAACCAGCCTGAATGACGTTCAGGTAGCGCGTTTTGCCGTCAATCAGTACCGTTTCCCCGGCGTTGAAGTCAAAGGCTATCAGCGCCGCTACTACCCTTACGGCTCCGCCCTGACCCACGTGCTCGGCTACGTGTCGAAAATTAACGACCGCGACGTTGAGCGCCTGGATAAAGAGGGCAAGTGGCCCAACTATGCTGCCACCCACGACATCGGCAAGCTGGGTATTGAGCGCTATTACGAAGATGTACTGCACGGCAAAACGGGGTATGAAGAGGTCGAAGTGAACAACCGCGGCCGCGTTATCCGCCAGCTGCACGAGCAGTCTCCGCAGGCCGGGCGCGATATCTACCTGACGATTGACCTTAAGCTCCAGCAGTATATTGAGACGCTGCTGGCGGGCAGTCGTGCCGCCGTAGTGGTCAGCGATCCGCGTAACGGTGAATTACTGGCGATGGTCTCCATGCCCAGCTATGACCCGAACCTGTTTGTCGACGGTATCTCCAGCAAGGACTATAACCGCCTGCTGCATGATGAAAACCGCCCGTTGATTAACCGCGCGACACAGGGCGCCTATCCTCCAGCGTCCACGGTGAAACCGTATATTGCGGTGTCAGCCCTGACCGCCGGCGTCATCACCCGCAACACCAGCCTGTTTGACCCGGGCTGGTGGCAGCTGCCCGGGTCCGAAAAACGTTTCCGCGACTGGAAACGCTGGGGCCACGGCCGCCTGAACGTCACCAAATCGCTGGAAGAGTCCGCGGATACCTTCTTCTATCAGGTTGCCTATGATATGGGCATCGACCGGCTCGGCGAGTGGATGAGTAAATTCGGCTACGGCCATCTTTCCGGTATCGATCTGATCGAAGAGACCGCCGGCAACATGCCCACCCGTGACTGGAAGATGAAGCGCTTCAAGAAACCCTGGTATCAGGGGGACACCATACCGGTGGGTATCGGCCAGGGGTACTGGACCGCCACGCCGGTACAGATGAACAAAGCGTTGATGATCCTGATTAACGATGGCGTGATTAAAACTCCGCATCTGATGATGGACGCCATGCAGGGCAGCACTAAAGTGCCATGGCGTCAGCCGCCGGAGGCCCCGGTCGCAGACGTCCACTCCGGCTACTGGGAAATTGCCAAAGACGGCATGTATGGCGTGGCGAACCGTCCAAACGGTACTGCGCGTAAGAGCTTTGCGGACGCTTCCTATAAAATCGCCGCCAAGTCAGGTACCGCACAGGTATTTGGCCTGAAAGCGAATGAAACCTATAACGCCCACAAGCTGACGGAACGCCTGCGCGACCACAAGCTGATGACGGCCTTTGCGCCTTACGATCATCCCCGCGTGGCCGTCACTATCATCCTTGAGAACGGCGGCGCAGGTCCGGCCGTCGGGACTATCATGCGCCAGATCCTCGACCACATTATTCTTGGCGATAACAATACTAACCTGCCTGACGCTGCGCCAACGCCGCCAGGCTACGAAGGTGAATAACCGGTTATGAATGATAGCCATCAGAAAAGGACAATCTGGACGCGTATCCATATTGATCCGACATTTTGCCTGATCATCGCCGCGCTGCTGATTTACAGCGCGCTGGTGATGTGGAGTGCCAGCGGCCAGGATCCGGGCATGATGGAGCGCAAGCTCGGTCAGATTGCCATGGGAGTGGTCGTGATGCTGGTGATGGCGCAAATCCCGCCGCGCGTGTATGAAGGCTGGGCGCCCTACCTCTATATAATCTGCGTGATCTTGCTGATCGCGGTGGACGCCTTCGGGCAGATCAGTAAAGGGGCACAGCGCTGGCTGGACCTCGGCGTGGTGCGCTTCCAGCCCTCGGAGATTGCCAAAATCGCCGTACCGCTGATGGTGGCACGCTTTATTAACCGCGATGTCTGCCCGCCGACCTTGAAAAACACCGCCATCGCGCTGGTGCTGATCTTTATGCCAACCCTGCTGGTAGCGGCACAGCCGGATCTCGGTACTGCAATATTGATCGCTGCCTCCGGGCTGTTCGTGCTGTTCCTCTCCGGCATGAGCTGGAAGCTGATCGCCATTGCAGTGCTGCTGGTGGCGGCATTTATTCCGGTGCTGTGGTTCTTCCTGATGCACGACTATCAGCGCGACCGCGTGATGATGCTGCTCGACCCGGAAAGCGACCCACTCGGCGCGGGCTACCATATTATCCAGTCGAAAATCGCCATCGGCTCAGGCGGGCTGCGCGGTAAGGGCTGGCTGCATGGAACCCAGTCACAGCTTGAGTTCTTGCCCGAGCGCCATACTGACTTTATTTTTGCGGTACTGGCCGAAGAATTAGGATTAGTCGGGGTACTGATTCTGCTGATACTCTACGTGCTGCTGATCATGCGTGGCCTGACGATGGCTGCACGTGCGCAGACCACCTTTGGTCGCGTGATGGCCGGTGGATTAATGCTGATCTTCTTTGTCTATGTTTTTGTTAACATTGGCATGGTAAGCGGTATATTGCCGGTGGTAGGCGTGCCGTTACCGTTAGTCAGCTACGGCGGCTCCGCACTGATCGTCCTGATGGCCGGGTTTGGCATCATAATGTCGATTCACACCCACCGAAAACTGTTGTCGAAGAGCGTTTAAGAGGCATAAACACATGCGTAAGGATTGGCTTTGGGTTGCCCTGGCATCAGCACTGCTGGCAGCCTGTACTACAGACAACGACCAGCAGGCGCCGGTCACGCAGCAGCAGGCCGCCTATAACGGCCCGGTGGTGGAGATTGGCGGTGCAGAACCGCGTTATGAACCGTTTAATCCCGGCACCCTGCAGGATTACTCGGTTAACGGCAAAAGCTACACGGTAGTGAAAGACCCGTCGAATTTTAGCCAAACCGGCCTGGCTGCGTCGTATGGCGAAGAGATGGGCACCAATCGCACCGCCACGGGTGAAGAGTTTGACCCCAATGCCATGACGGCGGCACACCCGACGCTGCCGCTGCCAAGCTACGTGCGCGTCACGAATCTGGCCAACGGCCGCATGATCGTAGTACGCGTCAACGATCGTGGTCCCTACACGCCTGGCCGTATTATTGACCTGTCGCGTGCCGCCGCAGATCGCCTGAATACCTCTAACAACACCAAAGTGCGCGTTGACTTCATCAGCGTCGCGCCGGACGGTAGCCTTTCCGGCCCCGGCACCATCGGGACCACGGTCGCTAAGCAGAGCTATGCCCTGCCTTCACGCCCGGATATCGGTGGCGGCATGACCATGGGCGCAGGCGCTGCCGTTATGAGCAACTCGCAGCCGCAGCAATACAACAGCCCGCAGCCGCAGGAAGTGCAGCAGCAGCAGTCGCGCCCGGTGGATAACAGCACCCTGAATAGCGAAGACAATATGGGCGCGCCAGTGCGCAGCAGTGGCTTCCTCGGTGCCGCACAGCCATTGCAAAACGGCGTGCTGGAAGGCAGCGAACCGGTTGCCGCCCCTGCTGCAGTGGCCGCTCCGGCCGCCGCAGCGGCTGCTGCCCCAGCTGCCAGCGCCTCCGGCACCTACGTGGTGCAGGTCGGCGCGCTGAGCGACGGCACCCGCGCCCGCGCGCTCGCCAGCAGCCTCGGCAAGCAGTTCGGCGTCCCCGGCTCTGTCGATAGCCGCAACAATGTTTATCGCGTGCAGCTGGGCCAATTCAGCTCGCGTTCGCAGGCCGCCGCTTTGCAGCAGCGACTGGCGAATGAAGCCCAGCAGCAATCGTTTATTACCGTCGCACCTTAAGCAGGTAAATCCCCCCTTTCCCGCCTGAATTAGGCGGGTTGTGGCTGGATGATTTTGCTATAGTGAGTCACTTTTTTAACTTAGCCCATGGATGTTGTAGTCCTTACATGAACACTTTGAACCCATCCCGATTACTGAAACGCCTGACGACAGGCACCCTGATCGCGCTCAGCCTCAACGCTGTCGCTCTTGCCGATGACGTCAACATCAAAACCATGATCCCCGGCGTGCCGGACATTGACGCTGAAGCCTATGTTCTGATCGACTACAACTCAGGTAAAGTACTGGCAGAGAAGAATTCCGACGCGCGTCGCGACCCGGCCAGCCTGACCAAAATGATGACCAGTTACGTTATCGGTCAGGCGGTGAAAGCGGGCAAAATCCATCAGGATGATATCGTCACCGTGGGCAAAGATGCCTGGGCAACCGGTAACCCGGTATTCAAAGGCTCTTCTCTGATGTTCCTGAAGCCGGGCGACCGCGTGCCGGTTTCCCAGCTGACGCGCGGTATCGTGCTGCAGTCCGGTAATGACGCCTGCGTGGCGATGGCCGACTATGTGGCCGGCAGCCAGGACGCCTTCGTCGGGCTGATGAACAACTATGTGAAAGCGCTGGGCCTGCAGAATACTCACTTCCAGACCGTGCACGGTCTCGATGCCGAAGGCCAGTACAGCTCGGCGCGCGACATGGCGCTGATTGGCCGTGCGCTAATCCGCGACGTGCCGGATGAGTACGCGGTTTACCACGAAAAAGAGTTCACCTTTAACAATATCCGCCAGATAAACCGTAACGGCCTGCTGTGGGATACCAGCCTGAACGTTGACGGCATTAAAACCGGGCATACTGATGCGGCGGGTTACAACCTGGTGGCCTCCGCGACAGAAGGCCAGATGCGCCTGATCTCTGCGGTAATGGGCGGTCATACCTACAAAGGGCGTGAAACAGAAAGTAAAAAACTGCTGACCTGGGGCTTCCGTTTCTTTGAAACCGTTGCGCCACTGAAGGCCGGTAAAGAGTTTGCTTCTGAGCCGGTGTGGTTCGGTAACAGCGATCGCGTACAGCTGGGCGTCGAGAAAGATGTCTATCTGACGATTCCACGCGGCCGTATGAAAGACCTGAAAGCCAGCTACACCCTGAGCAATACTGAACTGCACGCGCCGCTGAAGAAAAATCAGGTGGTAGGCAGCATCAACTTCCAGCTGGATGGCAAAACCATCGAACAGCACCCGCTGGTGGTTCTGAACGATATGCCGGAAGGCGGTTTCTTCGGCCGCATCGTTGACTACATTAAGCTGATGTTCCATCACTGGTTTGGTTGATCCCCGCTGTCATTAAGGGTCGATCGCCGTGCACCAAACGGGCCGAGCGCCGATCGGCCCCTACTTGAAATCTTCCTGAAATATCCCCATATTGTTAGTATCTGTGAACTCCCGCTACGGCGGGAGTCCTTATTTGTGTCACCGGAGTCAATATGAAAACCAACCTTAAAGAACTGCTCGAATTCCCCACCTCTTTTACCTATAAAGTGATGGGGCTGGCGCAGCCAGAGCTGGTCGATCAAGTGGTTGAAGTGGTGCAGCGCCATGCGCCGGGTGACTACTCACCGGACGTGAAGCCCAGCAGTAAAGGCAACTACCATTCGGTGTCGATCACCATCACCGCAACGCATATCGAGCAGGTCGAAACCCTGTATGAAGAATTAGGCAAAATCGAAATTGTTCGCATGGTGCTGTAATTCCTGAATGCTGGTGCAGGGCATGGTTCTTGCCCTGCACCAGCGTTATACTACTCCCCCTGTTTTGCCAACCGGACCCTTCGCTTTGCCTCCAGAAACTCTGATCGTTCGCCAGCTTGGCCTGCAGCCATGGGCACCCGTTTCCCTCGCTATGCATCAGTTCACTGACCAGCGCGATGATGCGACGCCGGATGAGATCTGGCTGGTCGAGCATCACCCGATATTTACCCAGGGTCAGGCGGGAAAAAGCGAGCACCTGTTAATGCCTGGCGACATTCCAGTCGTGCAGAGCGATCGCGGTGGCCAGGTGACCTATCATGGCCCCGGTCAGCAGGTGATGTACGTGATGGTGAATCTGAAGCGGCGTAAAGTTGGCGTGCGCCAGCTGGTCACCGCCATCGAACAGACGGTGGTGGAGACGCTGGCACAGCTCGGCGTTAACGCCAGCGCGCGCGCGGATGCCCCCGGGGTCTACGTTGACGGCAAAAAAATCTGTTCGCTTGGTCTGCGCATTCGCAACGGCTGCTCTTTCCATGGCCTGGCGCTCAACGTGGCTATGGATCTCACCCCGTTCCTGCGCATCAACCCCTGCGGTTATGCCGGGCTGGAAATGACCCAGCTGTCGCAGCTTAAGCCGACGGTGCAAATGGCTGATGTAAAGCCGTTGCTGATTGAGAATTTTGCCCGCCAGCTGGCAATTACTGACATTCAGTGGAGCAATAGCGCAGAACTCCCGCTAACATAGCGGATAAAATGGCGATTGATTTACAATTCTGTAACGCTTCTCGCACTGCCAGTGCTGAATCTGCCGCGCGGAGATGATATAATTTTTTGCGCTTTATCAAAAAAAGTTGAAAGTCACCAACTCATTGAGTGTTCGCGGTAATGCAGATTCGGCAACGAATTGACTACCGTAATCCAACCTGGAACCTGCAAGATTATGAGTAAACCGATCGTGATGGAACGCGGTGTCAAATACCGCGATGCAGACAAAATGGCGTTGATCCCGGTGAAAACCGTGGTGACCGAGCGTACGGAAGTGTTACGTAAGCCGGAATGGATGAAAATCAAACTCCCCGCCGATTCCAGCCGTATTCAGGGCATCAAAGCCGCGATGCGCAAAAATGGTCTGCACTCCGTTTGCGAAGAGGCTTCCTGCCCTAACCTTGCCGAGTGTTTCAACCACGGCACCGCGACCTTTATGATCCTCGGGGCTATCTGTACCCGCCGCTGCCCATTCTGCGATGTGGCACACGGCCGCCCAACCCTGCCAGATGCTAACGAGCCGGGTAAACTGGCGCAAACTATCGCCGATATGGCGCTGCGCTACGTGGTGATCACTTCCGTTGACCGCGACGATCTGCGCGACGGCGGTGCTCAGCACTTTGCCGACTGCATTACCGCCATCCGCGAGAAAAGCCCCACGATTAAGATCGAAACGCTGGTGCCGGACTTCCGTGGCCGTATGGATCGCGCCCTGGACATTCTGGTTGCCACTCCGCCAGACGTGTTCAACCATAATCTTGAGAACGTGCCGCGCGTGTACCGTCAGGTTCGCCCGGGTGCTAACTACGACTGGTCGCTGAAGCTGCTGGAACGCTTTAAAGAAGCGCATCCGCACATTCCAACCAAGTCAGGCCTGATGGTCGGTCTGGGTGAAACCAACGCCGAAATCGTTGAAGTAATGCGCGACCTGCGTCGCCACGGTGTGACCATGCTGACGCTGGGGCAGTATCTGCAACCAAGCCGTCACCACCTGCCGGTACAGCGCTACGTTAGCCCGGCTGAGTTTGATGAAATGAAAGAAGCCGCAATGGAAATGGGCTTCACCCACGCGGCCTGCGGCCCGTTTGTGCGCTCTTCTTATCATGCCGATATGCAGGCGAAAGGATTAGAGGTCAAATAAGCCTGAAGGGGTCAGGCATGCCTGACCCGGTTTAAAACGGGAGGGGCATGCCCCTCCCCTACGATTCAGGCATAAAAAAACGGATGACCCAGTCATCCGTTTTTTTATGCCTGAACAGCATCACTCTTTAGGAGCAATCTTCTCGGCGGGCTTTGCTTCAGCCGCAGCAGCATTATCGTCATTCATGGCCTTCTTGAAGCCCTTAATCGCTGAGCCCAAATCGCCACCCAAGGTACGCAATTTCTTAGTGCCGAATAACAGTACGATTAATGCGCCGACGATCAGCAGTTTGGCGAGACTGATACCTTCCATACTTACCTTCTTCTATTTACCTGACCATCATCACGGTCTTTAACCGACCTGTATTAACGCGCTGAACGTGCGGGAATACAACTGCAATCTGTAACAGAATATGCAGCGGCGATCTTATCAGATAAAACGGCTGAGAAAAGCCTGGGTGCGCGGATGCTGCGGGTTGACCAGCACGGCTTCCGGCGGCCCCTGCTCCACCACATGTCCACCGTCCATAAACACCACCCGGTCAGCCGCTTCGCGCGCAAAGCCAATTTCATGCGTCACCACCACCATGGTCAGCCCGCCATCGGCCAGCGTGCGCATCGTGGCCAGCACCTCTCCGACCAGCTCTGGGTCGAGTGCCGAGGTCGGCTCATCAAACAGTATCAGTTTCGGCTTAATTGCCAGCGCCCGGGCAATCGCCACGCGCTGCTGCTGCCCCCCTGAGAGATGGCGCGGCCAGGCATCGGCCTTATCGCTTAAGCCAACGGTCGCCAGCAGCTCACGCGCCTCACTCATCGCTTCTGCCCGCGGGCGCTTGTGCACACCGACCGGCGCTTCAATAATATTTTGCAGCACCGTCATATGCGGATAGAGATTGAACTGCTGAAACACCATGCCGATCTCCTGGCGCTGGCGGGCAATACGCTTTGGCGACAGGCGATGCAGCAGCCCCTTTTTCAGCTCAAAGCCAACCTGCTGTTCGCCGATCATAATCGAGCCGGCGTTAAGCTCTTCAAGATGATTAATGCAGCGCAGGAAGGTCGACTTACCGGAGCCGGAAGGGCCGAGGATCACCACCACTTCCCCCGGCAGCACGTCGAGGTCGATCCCCTTCAGCACCTGATTATCGCCGTAGCTTTTTTGTACGTTGCGCGCCCGTACCAGCGGTTCAGCTCTGCTCATCGTTCTTCCTTCTGGACCAGGGGACGTACTGCCATCGCTGGCGGGTGCTTTTTACTGCTGGCAACCACCCGACGCGTACCGCGAGCGTAGTAGCGCTCAATCGCCGACTGGCCGACGTTCAGCACCGAGGTGATCAGCAGATACCAGATCACCGCCACCATCAGCATCGGGATAATTTCAAAGGTGCGGTTGTATACCGCCTGCACCGAGTACAGCAGGTCACCCATCGCGATGACGCTAACCAGAGACGTCGCTTTAATCATGCTGATCAGCTGATTGCCGGTCGGAGGAATAATGGCGCGCATCGCCTGCGGAATAATGATGCGCCGCAGCGCCCGCGCCCGGCTCATGCCGAAGGCCTGGGTAGTCTCAACCTGGCCGTTATCCACCGACTGCAGCCCGGCACGAATGATCTCCGCCATATACGCGGCTTCGTTTAACGCCAGCCCGGCAATCGCCGCGGTCAGCGGGGTGATCACATCGTTGGTATTCCAGCTCGCCAGTATCGGCCCACCAAACGGCACCGCCAGCGAGATCTGCGGAAACAGCGTCGAGAGGTTGTACCAAAATATCAGCTGCACCAGCAGCGGCGTGCCGCGAAAGAACCAGATGTACAGACCGGCCAGGCCGCTCATCAGGCGATTATCGGACAGGCGCGCCACCGCCAGCAGCAGGCCAATCGCCACGCCAAGCAGCATGGAGACCACGGTCAGACCGAGCGTCACTTTCAGCCCGGTCAGCACCGACCCCTCCATAAACCACTGGTACACCACGTTCCACTCGAAATTAGGATTGGTGGCGATTATCCAGAGAAAATTCACCGCGACCGCCAGCACCAGCAGCCAGCCGAGCAGTCGTCCGTAGCGGGGAGCGCTGAGAGCCGAGGCCACATCGCGTCGCTGTGCGTCTGTCCGATCCCTGGTTGAAGATTGCGTGGCGGGCTGGGTCATTTTGCTGCCCCCTGCGCAAGGTTACGTCCCGGCGCGCTGATAATGTTGCCGCTCAGCTGCCATTTTTTCATGATCGCTGCATAAGTCCCGTTGGCGAACAGCACTTTATAGGCGTCGAGCACCACTTCCCCGAGCGGAGAGTCTTTCGGCACCACGGTGCCCTGGAAAATATCGCCAAAACCATTTTTCTGGCCGGTGCCGGTCAACTCCAGCTGCCCTTCCGCCTTCTGCACAAAATAGACCAGCGGCGCCTGAGAGGAGAAGAACGCATCGGAACGTTTTGAGCGCACCGCCAGAATCGACGATGGCTGGTCGGTGAACGACTGCACGGTCACCGCCGGTTTGCCTGCGGTGGTACAAACGGTCGACTGCTTGCGGATCACCTGCTCAGCTGAACCGCCCGCCATCACCGCAATGCGCTTTCCGCAGGTATCTTCCAGCCCATTGATGTGAGCCGGGTTGCCTTTCTGTACGGCAAACACCACGAACTCCTGTACAAAATCGATAAAGTCATTTTTCTGCTGACGGTCCGGATAGTCGCCAACCGGGCCGATTGCCAGCTGGTAGCGGCCGGATTTTATTCCGGCCAGCAGGCCAGGCAGACCGCTGACGGTGGCGTGCTCAATTTTCACTCCCAGCAGCTGTGCCAGCGCTTCGGTGAGGTCGGCTGAAGCACCGGTCATCGACGTTGGGCCTTCCACTATTTCATACGGCGGGAAGGAGCCGTTGTTAACCGAGGTCATCTTTCCGGCGCTCTTCACCGCGTCCGGCAGGCGATCGTGCAGCGCCGGGTCCATCTTCTGCACCGGGATAGCCTCAGCCGCGTGGCTGGCCGCGCTCAGCGTGGTCAGCATTAGCGCCAGTGCAATGGCGTGTTTATTCATGGTCATTGCGCCTCCCCGGCGTCAAGTTCTGGGCGGGCAAAACGGCGATTAGCCAGCACGGGCAAGGCACGGCGCACATCCTGAATACGCTGTGGATCAAGGTCAGCAAACACCAGCGCCGGGCCTTCTGCGGCCCTGGCAATCGCCACGCCGAGCGGATCAACCACCAGACTGTTGCCAATATTACGCGGACCACACTCGCCGACCGCCACAACGTAGCAGGTATTTTCCAGCGCACGGGCCGTCACCAGCACTTCCCAATGCATCTCCTTCAGCGGGCCTTTTACCCAGGCCGCTGGCAGCACCAGCAGGTCCGCACCGTCCAGCACCAGGCGGCGCGCCAGCTCCGGGAAGCGGATGTCATAACAGGTCATCAGCCCGACCTTCATGCCGTCAACTTCCACCAGCGGCGGTACCTCGTTACCGGCGGTCACATTGCGCGACTCCTGCATCGCAAAGGCGTCGTACAGGTGCAGCTTGTCGTAGCGGGCGATAATCTCGCCATTGCGCATCGCCACCAGCACGTTCAGCGCACGGCCATCTGGAGTCGGTACGTGTACCGTCATCATGGTGGTCAGGGTATTTTCCCGGCTTGCCGCCAGCATCTGAGTGAGAAACGGCCCGTCGAGCGGCTGCGCGGCTTTCAGTACCAGATCCGGATCGGTGATATCACGCGCCAGCACCCCTTCCGGCAGCACCAGCAGCCTTGCCCCCTGCTGCTGCGCCTGAGCCATTAAACCGATGCAGATATCGGCGTTTTCCTGCCACTCGCGGCTGACCGCGAACTGTCCTAATGCCACTTTCATCGTTATGCTCCTGGGGTCATTGCCGGAAACAGTGCTTGCGCAGTCAGGCGTTCAGCCGTCAGCCCCTGAGCAAACAGCTCCTGGCAGAAATCGTTAATCATCTTCTTATTAGCCTGGAAGCCGTTGGCATTCCAGCCGGCAGGTAAATCCTGCGCGGTGCGCCGCAAATCGTCGAGCAGCCACGGGGTCGTGTCGGCATACTTCTCGCGCTTCTGCTGCCAGACGCGGGCAGATTCATCAATCAGGGCACTGAGTTCGCTGGCGATACCCGGGTGGCGCTCTTCCAGCCCGGCTTTCAGCGCCAGCAGATGAATGCCGGGGATATAACCGCAGCGCTGAAAGTACTCCAGCTCGGCCTGGCGAAAGTCGGTTTGCAGCTGACGTAACCCGGAATCCGGCAGGAAAAAGCCCTCCGGCATAAAAGGCGTAAACACCGCATCCAGCTCACCGGCGCGCAGCAGGTCGATCAGCGGGTGCTCTCCCGGCGCGGCCTCTATCCGGCCTGGGCGACCAAAACCATTCAGGCGATCGACGATCGGATGGTCCCCCGTCAGGCGGCCGACAAACCAGTAAGCGTCATCGATTTCGACTCCGGCTTCACGCAGCAGCGTGCGCGTCCAGGTGTTGCCCGAATCCTGCCAGCCGGTGAGACCGATTTTCCTGCCTTTCAGCTGGTCCAGGGAGGTCAGCGGGCTGTCAGCGGTGGTGATAATGCAGCGCTGGCGGAAACCGCGCATCAGGAAATGGGGCACCGCCAGCAGGCTGAAATCCCCGCGCGCACGGGCCTGAGCAAAGCGACTGAAAGAGACCTCCGCCGCGTCGTACTGCTCGCTGTTTGCCAGATCGCCGACCAGCGTCGCAACGCGATGCACCTCCAGCTTAAATCCCTGAGGGCGAATATCCCCCAGCGCCAGCGGCGTAAAATAGTCCCAGTCGCGTACCGCCAGCCTGATGGTCACCATGTGCAATCTCTCCGGTTTAGCGCAGCCCTGCCGCGTTCAAAAAAACACCAATACCTGCTTGAATTTGATACTAGATCGATAATATTATCTGTACAATGCTTTCTTTGTTACTGAACAAATGGATTTCTTATGACCACGCTGCTGGATGTGAACTGGTTGAGTGCCCGCGTTGAAGAGGCTTCGGTGAAAGGGATCACCGCGACGACTGCGCGGCTGATCCGTGAAGGTGAGATCCCGATTGGCACCCAGCTGCCGGCGGTGCGCGATCTGGCAGAGAAGCTCGGCGTCAGTCCGGCGACGGTCTCCGCCGCATGGGGAGAGTTAAAGCGCCATAAGGTCATTGCCGGTAAAGGCCGCAGCGGAGTGTGGGTATGTGGCGATCAGGTCACGCCACGCCCGGTGCGCTTTGAAAAAATTGGTCACTACGGCAGCCAGATCAAAGCCGATCTGGCGATGGCTTCCCCCGACCCTGACCTGCTTCCCGATCTCAGATGCGCCATGCAGCAGGGGATCCTGGCGCCCAATCTCAACAGCTATCAGCGCGAGGCGATCGCCCCGGCCCTGCTGGCCGCCATGCAGGGCGACTGGCCTTTTGTCGCCGAAGCCTTTCTGGCAACCGACGGGGGCTATGATGCGATGAACTGCATTATGCAGACGCTGTTTTCACCCGGCGATAAAGTGGTGATCGAAGATCCGACTGCCACGCGCCTGTTGGATATGCTGGATAATGTCGGGGCGGAAGTTCTGCCCCTGGCCTGCGATGAGCAAGGGCCGCTGCCCGGCCCGCTAAGCCTGCTGCTGCGCCAGCGCCCGGTAGCCATTATTTACCAGCCGCGCACCCACTCCGCCACCGGCCATACGCTCAGCGAAGCGCGCAGCAATGAGCTGGCAGCGGTGCTGAGCGGCACAACGCCGTGGATTGTTGAAGATGACGGTATCGGCGCACTGTCAGCGCATCCGCTGTGGAGCCTGGGGCGTTTCTTCCCCGAGCGCACGCTGCACGTGCGTTCATTCTCTAAAGCGTATGGCCCCGATCTGCGGCTTGGCGTGCTTTCGGGGCCGGAAGCGCTGGTGAAGCGCATTCGGTCATGGCGCAACTTCGGTGCCAGCTGGACCAGCCGCATTCTGCAGCAGAGCCTAGCATGGATGCTGGCTGACGAGGGGGTTCAAAAGAGTATTGCGCAGGCGCGGGAAGTGTATCGTCAGCGGCGGCAGCGCCTGCTCTCCGCCCTGATCCTACGCGGCGTGGCGCTGCCGGATCGGGACGGGTTAAGTATTTATCTGCCGGTGCAGTCGGAGCAGTTTGCGATGATCACCCTGGCCGCCAGGGGCATTGCCGTGCTGCCAGGGGAGCGCTGCCGCAGCGGCAACGGGCAGTTTGTGCGCGTCAGTACCTCCATGCTGCCTGAACATCTGGTAGACGAAGTTGCCGACGCGCTGCTGATTGCCAGCGGTCGCGAGCCGGGGGCGATCAGGTCAGATCTTTGATGTGATAGCGCGGGGACTCTTCATAACCCTCGCGCGCATAAAAAGCATTGGCCTTTTCGCGGCGCTGGTGACAGTGGACTTCCATACGGTCGCAGCCGCGCTCGGCGGCCAGCCGTTCAGCGTGCTGCAACAGCTGCTGCCCGGCCCCTTTGCTACGCTCTCCTTCGGCAATACAGAAGTAGCTGATGCGCGCAAAATCTCCGGCCAGCGCCAGCTGTGGGATAAAATGCAGCGAGAGGAACCCCAGCACCGTATTACCCTGCTCGGCCATTAGCAGCCTCTCTGTATCATCCGCCATCAGTTGGGCAAGACGCCGTTCAATGAACGGCGCGGTATCGGCATATCCCAGTTCCGCTAACAGAGCGCTGAGGGCAAATGCATCTCTCGATTCAGCCAGACGAATATTCATTACTCATTCTCCGAAGTCAGCCAGCAGCAAAGGTTAGCAGTCAACATTTATAGCCTTAGCGCAGCGATCCCTGCAAGGAGACAGATCACACGGTAATGTTACAGAAGCTGATTAATGTAAGATTTAGCTTACTCATTAACGATGAGGGCGAGCGTTAATGTTTCCTTAATACTGTTTCGCCACACTGGTTATCATTCAGCCATCCGAGGGGATAATGATGAACTGGCTTCCGCGCAGTAAAAACGAACTACTTGCCTTCACTCTGGCCTGTGCCGCAACGCTCGTCTGGCTGGTACAGTATCTCAGCTAGCGATCTGCAGGCGAAAAAAAACCCGCCTTCAGGCGGGTTTTAAGAATTCTGTCTGATAACTTAAATAGCGGCAACGTTAGCAGCAGATGGGCCTTTGGCGCCGTTGGTGATTTCGAACTCTACGCGCTGACCTTCTGCCAGAGTTTTGAAACCGTTGCTCTGGATGGCAGAGAAGTGAACGAACACATCTTTGCTACCATCTTCAGGAGTAATGAAACCGAATCCCTTGGACTCATTAAACCACTTAACGCTACCTTTGATCTTAGACATCTATATTACCTTTACATGAAAAATGGACACTAAACTGTGTCGAGGGTTAGTACAGCAATTGCGAAGGCTTTTGTCCAGTAGCCGACGACGAAAAAGTGATAAATATCGACTTTTTTTTACCCTATGTCATTTTGATGACAGGCCTGGCGCCATCAAAACTGCCAGCGCAGCCAGGCGAAATAGACGTTACCGTTATTGTAAGTACCCGGAATATAAGTCATCTGGAAAGTTGCAGGCCCATATCCCACCGAGGCTAATGGCAACACTAATGGGATGGGAATATAGTTCCAGTTGTCACGCATCGTCACCCCGGCGGTATAACCAAGGCCAAGATGAAAATCGCGATCGTTCAGTGGTCGCCAGGTTTTCTCCCAGCCATAGCCACCAATCGGCTCCCACTTATTGAAGGAGTCTTTAAACGCCATCAGATAGATGCCGTTCCAGTTACCCTTTTCATCATAATGGGAGATCCCGCCCCCGGCACCCCACGGGCGTTCGTTGTACTTATCCGTTTTCTCTTTGTCATAAGTCCAGCGGTTATGCCATGTGATAGCCGGGACATAGAGATCGACCGTCTGCGGGTCGTTCCACGTTTCGCTGACGTTATCACTAAATGCCTGCCAGGTATCAGAAATGCCATCTACCAGAGTCGCGGCCTGTGCAGCCTGAAGCCCTATCCCGGCGACCAGCGCGGAAAGGGATATAATCGTTTTGATTTTCATACTAAATTTCACTGCTCCCTGGATGGCGCTATCTTACGGCATCCTGAAAAGGTCAAAAAATGTCGACCGAAAATAATCAATGCTTGTGGAAATGATTATATCAAACTCACCTAAACACTCCATTAATCACTAACTTATTAAGAGAGTGATGAAAATGAATTTTTATTCACTCAGTGAGCAAAACTATTGATATGGTTGAATAAAAAAGAATCTTCCCGCAGAGTTATAACTCCAGGAATTTTCGCAATTATCAGGAAACATATTCCGATTATCACGCCAGTACTAGCTTAGCTCTGTCTTTACACTTTGTTTTAAGCATTATGTAAACAAAATTGACTGAAATCATCAAAAGGCCATCATAGTTGATAACTTTTATCATTTAACAATCTATAATGTCGAGAAAAATCAGTTTAAATTATTTAATTCAATGAGTTATGCATTTAAGGGATTTTACCAAATCAATTAATTTTATTTATAGATCTCTGCGTTTTTTTTGATAAGATAATTCTTACCAACCACGGGACTGGGAACGGTGAGGTGTCAATAATGCTAAGTTGTGGCAGATGCGGGTGTCGTAAGTTTATTTTTACTACCGCCGGCGATGAATTCGATAAACCCCACGGTGCTATCTGCGCGCTTTGTCACAAGCAGCTAAACGCGCGAGATATACGTATCAATTTTAGGGAAATTTCTTCAACCTGGCCGGCCACCTACGGTGATGACACACCTGTCTACCATCATCCTGATAAAACCTGAAAATTTTCTCACCCCGTAGCGGCTTATGGTGAACGCCTTTCACCATTATTATTCTTTATCTCTTCCTGCTATTCCCTATTATCTCTCATCGCGATTTACCCCCCGTTGATATCCGCTGACTTACTCTGCCCATGCAAACCAAAGAATAACCGCTGCGGACAATTACGGCGTTAAGGATGACAAATGAAGAGGTTATTTTCCTCACCAAATCAGGCCTCCAGGCCAGATGGTCAGTTATCAGGAAACTTACTCCTGATATAGCGTAATCAGTTATCAAATTAAGTTGCGGGTAAATCAATGACGCTTCCCGAAATAATCCTTCCCGACAGCCACGTCTGCTGGACTGTTTTTTGCGATTTTGACGGCACAATTAGCGGCCAGGACGTGACTGACACGCTGATGGCGCAGTTTGGTATGCCGGGATGGCAGCAGCTTGAAGAGCGATGGGTGCAAGGGGAAATTGGCTCCCTCGCCTGTCTGAGTGGGCAAGTCGCCCTGCTGGATGCATCGCGCCAGCAGCTGGAAAGCTGTCTGGATAATATCGAGCTCGATCCTCATTTCGCAGCTTTTGCGCGCTGGTCACGCTTAAACCATGTTCCTCTCTATATTGTCAGTGACGGGTTGGATTATGCCATCGCGTATCTGCTGCGCAGGGAGCGGATTTCCGGGGTGCCCATTTTCGCCAACCGCTTGCAGCAGATTGCGCAGCGGCGCTGGCGGTTAAGCTCACCCTATTCTGACCCACTGTGCAGCCAGGCCAGCGGTACCTGCAAGTGCGCCCTTGTCAGGCGTCTGTCCAGACAGCATCTACTGACGATCGGCGATGGGCGCTCTGATTTCTGCGTCGCCGCTAAGGCCAGCCATGTGCTGGCCAAAAGCAGCCTGATCGCCGAGTGCCAACGAGCCGCTCTTCCCTTCACCCCATTCCATGATTTCAGCAAGGCTCAAACCTATCTTGAGGCTCTGCTCACTCGCCCGCAGGCATCTTCATGAAATATGACTATTGGCTACCCGGGGGCAGCCAGGGGGTATTGTTGATTCATGGCTTAACCGGAACGCCGACCGAAATGCGCGGCGCAGCGAGAGCGTTTAATCGCGCCGGTTTTACCGTCTATGCCCTCCAGCTGGCCGGGCATTGTGGCACGGTTGAAGACCTGGTCGCCACGCGCTGGCAGGACTGGTATCAGAGCGTGATCGACGGGGCGGATCGCTTGCGCCAGCAGGTCAGTACGCTGTTTGTTGCGGGGCTGTCAATGGGCGCATTGCTGGCGCTAAAGTACGCCTCTGACTATCCCAGCCGGGTTGACGGTGTGCTGGTTTATGCCGTTACCTTTCGCGGAGATGGCTGGAGCGTCCCAGCGCTAAAACGTATTGTCGGCCCCTGGCTACTGCAGTTGGCCGCACGACTGAAAATAGGCAGCTGCCGTTGCGTTGATGAACAGCCCCCCTACGGCATTCGTAATGAACGCCTGCGTAAAAAAATTGCGGCAAAGATGTTGAGCGGTAACAGCGCCGCCGCCGGGCTTCGGGGTACCCCGTGGGCATCGCTGAATGAAATGATCGTGCTGTCGCGCACGGTGCGTCTCAGGCTGCACTGCACCACTTCACCCTGCCTGATCCTGCACGCCAGCGAAGATGATATTTCCCACCGGCGCAATGCGGAACTGGTGCGCGACAGCGTGAGTGGCCCTGCAGAACTGGTGCTGCTGGCCAATAGCTACCATATGATCACTATTGATAACGATCGCCATGAGCTTTTTCAGCGTTCCATCGCTTTTATCAATCACTTCTCATCTCCTGACGGCACTCCCCGACCTGCGGTAGATGACGACCGCCTGCTGCAATGAGCCGCCTGACGCTGCTGCTGTGGCTACTGACTACCCTGCTCGACTGCTGCGGGCAGCTCGCCTTTAAGACCGCAGCGCTAAGCAGCGCCCACAGTTCAGGCACGCAGCCGTGGCGTTATATGCTGGCCGGCCCCTGGGTCTGGCTGGGCTTTGTCAGTTACGCAGTCCAGTTTCTGCTGTGGCTGGCATTTCTCTCGCGGGTCGCGCTGTCGCAGGCCGTGCTGCTGGCATCGATTAACGTGGTAGCGATCATGCTGGCAGCCCGCTGGTGCTTTAACGAACGTCTTACCCGCTGGCGGCTGGCCGGCATGCTGTTGATTTCACTGGGCGTTATTATCGTAGGGCTCGGCTGATGAAAAAGTTTTACCTGGTCGGTTTTCTGACGCTACTGATGTTCGATACGCTGGCGCAGGTCAGTTTTAAGCTTGCCGCACTTCACGCGGCCCCACTGACGCTGGATGCGGCATGGCTGTTACGCATATTTAGCCAGCTATGGATTTACGCTGCGCTGCTCGGCTATGCCGGGGCATTCTTTACCTGGATGAATTTGCTGAGGTCTGCCCCACTCGGCCCGGCGTTTGCCGCCTCGCACCTTGAGATCCTCAGCGTGACGCTGGTTTCCGTCTGGCTGTTCGATGATGCGTTAACGCTGGTCAAAGCCCTTGGCGGCCTGTTGATTCTCGCCGGCGTACTCTGCCTGGCGAAAGGGGAAACGGTGGCTCAGTCAGCATAAAAAGAGGCGCCAGATGGCACCTCAACAACGGAAATAAAGCAGGATTAGCGCTGCTGTTTGGCGCGGGTCAATGCCTGGTCGAGCAGCGTTATGGCCTGGTCAATCTCCGCCCGACTGATTTCCAGTGAGGGTGCGAAGGTGATGACATTTTTATAGTAGCCGCCGACATCCAGCACCAGTCCGGTTTTCTGCCCCTGGTACTCCAGCGTGCCGGAGAGACCAATATCCACCATTTTGTCGAGCAGCGCTTTATCCGGGGTAAAGCCATCGGCCTGGCACAGCTCGGCGTGCAGGGCCAGGCCAAGACCATCGACATCACCGATCTCTTTATGCTGGCGCTGCAGGGTTTTGAGCCCCTCCAGGAAATAAGCGCCTTTTTCTGATACCTGCTTTTCATAATCCTTCTCGGCCAGCATCTGCATCACTTCCAGCCCCACCGCCGTTCCCAGCGGATTAGAGGCAAAGGTGGAGTGGGTGGAACCCACCGGGAAGATCTGCGGATTGATCATCTCTTCGCGTGCCCAAATTCCGGCGAGCGGGTTCAGTCCGTTGGTCAGCGCTTTGCCGAAGATCAGCACGTCCGGCGTTATACCAAAGTGTTCAACCGACCACAGTTTACCGGTGCGGTAAAAGCCCATCTGGATCTCATCCACCACCAGCAAAATACCGTGCTCATCCAGCACTTTTTTCAGCGCCGGGAAGAAATTGCGCGGTGGAATAACGTAACCGCCCGTGCCCTGAATCGGCTCAATATAAAAAGCCGCAAATTCCGCTTCGCGCACCCTGGGGTCCCAGACGCCGTGATACTCATTTTCAAACAGGCGGGCAAAATCGGCCACCAGCTTCTCGGCATACTCTTCCGCCGTCATCCCTCTTTGACGGCGGAAGGGATAGGGAAAGGGAATAAACTGGGCGCGTTCACCAAAGTGGCCGAAGCGGCGACGGTAACGATAGCTGGAGGTGATGGCAGAAGCGCCGAGCGTACGCCCGTGATAGCCGCCTTCAAAAGCAAACATCCGGCTTTTGCCGTGGGTAAAATTGCGCACCAGCTTCAGCGAATCATCAACGGACTGCGACCCGCCCACGTTAAAATGCACCCGGCCCGGCAGGCCAAATTTGCGCTCCATATCCTGAGCAATTACCTTCGACAGCTCAATTTTTGTCGGGTGCAGATACTGGCTCGCCAGCTGAGGCAGAACATCGATCTGTTTTTTCAGCGCGTTGTCGAGACGGGGATTGGCATAGCCGAAATTGACGGCGGAGTACCACATCTGCAGGTCCAGATAAGGGGTTCCCTGGGCATCAAACAGATAACTGCCTTGGCAGCGTTCAAAGATTTTGGGGGGATTAACATAGTGGACGGTATCACCGTGCGAACAGTACCTGGCTTCATCTGATAACAGCTGCTCTTCATTCATGCTCATAGCATTTCCCGCATTTTCATTTTGAGAAGTGCGAGTATATCTGTTGGGTTTTATATTTAATGTAGTGAAAGGGTGATATTGAAGCGGCATTGATATTATGCGCAGGAATCGTCAAACGACACCTCAGGAAATAACAAACCAATAAAATAAATAATAAATTACATTTCAAAATCGTGGTTATAATTTCAAAACATACAATTACAGGCAGCCCGAATGAGTGACTCTTCAGGCTGCCAGAACGTAATCTTAGAATATCAACTTAAACACGCCCGTCACTGTTAATAAGCCAACGATAAAGATGATCGCAATAATCCAAAGGATAATTTTCATTCCATGCCCTCTAATGTAAAAAAAAGTCACTACGTTGTAGTGACTTGAGTATAGAAGAAGATAACTGATTCGCCTGGTTTGCGATGTTACCCGCTGTTACAGCAGCGCTGACAGCAGCCACACCAGCACAAAACCGGTCAGCCCCATCGCGGTAGTCAGCACGGTCCAGGTTTTCAGACCGTCGGCCACGGACAGGCCGAGATAGCGCGTCACCACCCAGAAGCCGGCATCATTGACGTGCGACAGGCCCAGCGCACCAAAGCAGGCCGAGAGCGTGACAAGCACCAGCTGAATGTCGCTAATGCCCGCTACCGCCTGGGTCAGCAGACCGCTGGTGGTGAGGATCGCCACGGTCGCGGACCCCTGCGAAGCGCGCAGCGCCAGCGACAGAATAAACGCAGCGGGGATCAGCGGCAGATGAATGGTTTCCAGCGACAGCGCCAGCGCTTTACCCACCCCGGACTCCACCAGCACCTTACCGAATGCCCCACCGGCGCCCGCCACCAGGATCACTCCGGCAGAGCTGGGGATCGCGCGGTCCAGCATATCGCTCAGCTTGTCACGGCTCCAGCCACGGCGCAGACCGAGCAGCCAGGCCGATAGCGCCAGCGCAATCAGCAGCGCAATCGCTGGCGTACCGATCAGGGTTAACAGCTGGCGCAGCGTATTGCCTTCCGGCAGCACGGTATGCGCCAGCGTCCCGACCACGATCAGCACAATCGGCACGACAATCAGCGAAGAGATCAGCAGCGCGCCTGGCGGCTTCTCCTGGTTCTGGCGCGGGCTGTTTTCCGGTTTTGCCAGCTGCAGCTGCTCCAGCACGCTGAGCGACAGATGATACTGACGGCGGTTCATCGCTTTCGCCACGAAGTACCCCACCACGCCCACCGGGATCGATATCGCAATCCCCAGCAGCATCAGCCAGCCCATGTCGGTCCCCAGCAGTCCGGCCGCGGCCGCAGCGCCGGGGTGAGTCGGCAGCGCCACATGAACGGTCAGCATCACGCCCGCCATTGGCAGGCCATACTTCAGCGGCGAGACGCGGGCCACTTTGGTAAAACCGTAGATCAGTGGAATAACAATAATAAAGCCGACTTCAAAAAAGACCGGAATACCCAGAATAAACGCTGCCATGGTGAGCGCCGCGACGGTGCGTTTAATCCCCAGCGTATGGGTAAAGCGCTGCGCCAGCGATTCTGCTCCGCCGGAGGCTTCAATAATTGCGCCGAGCATCGCCCCCAGCACAATAATGATGGTGATGGACCCCAGCAGACCGCCCATTCCTGAGACGATCACTTTCATAATATTATCTGCCGGGATGCCGGTAGCCATCGCCACCATCAGGCTGACAACCAGCAGAGCGACAAACGGGTGGATCTTTATTTTAATCACCAGCAGCAGCAGTATCAGCACGCTGGCCACAGCAATGGTTAAGAGCAGGGCGGTGGACATCTTTCAGACCTCATTATCGTTATATTGCCGCCGGATTCAGGCCGCAAGATTTCAGCGCTGCGCGTCATAAACACGCAGCGTTTAGCTAAACGTCCGCTTATTTATAGGCTGAGAACCAGCCCAGTCCTTCCAGCGTGGTGGTTCGTGGGAAATATTCGCAGCCGATCCAGCCCTGATACCCGCTGCTGTCCAGCAGATCGAACAGCCAGGGATAATTGATCTCGCCTTCATCCGGCTCGTGACGATCCGGGGCAGAGGCGATCTGAATATGCTGATACTGCCCGGCAAACGCGGTGATCAGGCGGCTTAAATTGCCGTCCACCCGCTGCGCGTGGAACAGATCGAGCTGGCTGTACACGCCAGGCCGGTCGATGCGCTTCACCATCTCCAGCACCTGATACTGGCTTGAGTAGAGATAGCCCGGCTTGGTTTGGGGATTTAACGCTTCCAGCAGAATGCGCACGCCGTGCGGAGCAAACTTATCGGCGGCATAGCGCACGTTGTCGATAAAGGTGCGGCAGTACGCCTGGCGATCGGCCCCCTCCGGCACCACTGCCGCCATGATATGCACCTGGCGACAGTCAAGCGCCAGCGCGTACTCCAGCGCGTTATCGATATCGCGACGCGCATCTTCTTCACGCCCCGGGATGGCGGAAACGCCCCACTCCCCGGCGGCAGTGTTGCCCGGTGCGGTATTAAACAGCACCAGCTCAAGCTGATTGCGCGATAACGCCTGCTTCAGCTGCGCAGCGTCATACTCATAGGGAAACAGAAACTCCACCCCACGAAAACCGGCCTGCGCCGCGGCGTCGAAGCGCTCCATAAAGGGAACTTCGTTAAACAGGGTCGAGAGGTTAGCAGCAAACTTAGGCATGTTCAGCTCCGTAATTCAGCCACTTCGGCATCGTTGAGATATCGAATCGGGCGGTCGCCCAGGGTAAAGATCAGCCGGGCAGTCTCTTCCAGCTCTTCGGTATTATCTGCCGCTTCGCGCAGGGTTTTCCCCACCACCACCGGGCCGTGGTTAGCCAGCAGGAATGCCTTATAGTGCGGAGCCAGTTTCGCGAGATCCTCTCCCAGCCGTGCATCGCCCGGACGGTAATAGGGCACCACCGGCACATCGCCGACGCGCATCACCACATACGGCGTGAACGGGCGAATGCAGTTCTGGGTATCCAACCCTTCCAGGCAGGAGAGCGCGGTCAGGTAGAGGCAGTGCAGATGCACAATCGCCCCGGCTTGCGGGTTGTTGAGGTAGATAGCCCGGTGGAAGCTGATCTCTTTCGAGGGTTTATCCCCACCTATCCACTCCCCTTCCGGCGTCACTTTTGATAAGCGATCGGCGACCAGTTCGCCAAGACAGGACCCGGTCGGCGTCGCCAGCAGGGTGCCATCTTCCAGACGCATCGATAAATTACCTGCCGAGCCGGTGGCATAACCGCGTTGGAAAAACGAGGCGCCTAATCGCACCATCTCTTCACGTGCCTGTTGCTCTGTCATACTGTGAACTCCGTCTGTGCGCGGGCAAAAAAGTTTTCATCGCCGAAATTACCGGATTTGAGCGCCAGCGAAACCGGCTGCCCGACGCCGCGCACCCAGGGAACGCCAGGAGAGATGGCCGGGCCAATATGGAAGGCATGAATGCCCAGCGTCTGTGCCACCACGCCGGAGGTCTCGCCCCCTGCGACGATAAAGCGCTGCCAGCCTCGCTGCTGCAGTTCGCGCACCACGGCAGCAAACAGCTGTTCAATCGCTTCGCTGCTGTGCTGGGCGCCGTACTGCTGCTGAATACGCTGCAGCACTTGCGGTTCGGCGGTGGCAAAAAGCAGCGGGGCCAGCGCGTCAGTTTCATGCTCAGCCACCCAGTCGCATAGCGCGATGGCATACTCATCCCGCTGGTTGAGCGCACGTTCAACATCCACCGCCTGCGCCGCAGCCTGCTGGCGATAGCGCGCTACCTGGCGGTTAGTCATGGTTGAGCAGGAGCCAGAGAGCACCACGGCACGCTCGCCCTGCGGCGCACCAGCGGCCTGAGCCTGAGCGCTGTCGTGCGCTGCGTTGGCCCACTGACGCGCCAGGCCGATTGCCAGCCCGGAACCGCCGGTGACCAGCCGCATGTCGCGCAGCGCTTCGCCCTGGGTCAGCAGATGCTGTTCATTCAGCGCATCCAGCACCACGTAGCGCACACCCTGCTCTTGCAGCGCGCTCAGCGCTGCGCGCACGGCAGCGGCCCCGCGATCCAGCGTCGGGCTGGCAACCAGTCCTGCCTTACCGCGACTCTGCGCTTCCATCAGGCGCAGCAGATTACTGTCGGTCATCGGCGTTACCGGATGGTGGCGCATGCCGGAATCGGACAGCAGCTGGTCCATCACGAACAGATGCCCCTGATACACCGTGCGGCCATTGACCGGCAGCGACGGGGAGATAATGGTTTGCGATTCACCCAGCGCATCCAGCAGCGCATCGGTCACCGGGCCAATATTGCCCTGGGCGGTGCTGTCGAAGGTGGAGCAGTATTTAAAATAGAAGCGCTCGCAGCCCTGCTGCTGTAGCCACTGCAACGCCTGGAGAGAATCTGCCACCGCTTTTTCAGGCGCACAGGAGCGCGACTTCAGGCTGACCACAATCGCATCGGCGTTCAGCTCCAGCGCCTCAGCAGGCACGCCATTCACCTGTACGGTGGACATGCCGTTCTGCACCAGGAAGCTGGCGATATCGGTCGCCCCGGTAAAATCATCTGCAATCACACCAAGACGCATTATTCCTGCTCCTTTTTACCCGGCAACGTAATGCCGCTGAAAATTTTGATCACCGCGCTGTCATCTTCACGGCCATAGCCTGCGTTGCTGGCGGAGGTGAACATATTAAAAGCGGTGGAGGCCAGCGGCAGCGGGAAGTGCAGTGCTTTGGCGGTATCGGCAACCAGGCCAAGATCTTTCACAAAGATGTCGACCGCCGATTTTGGCGAGTAGTCGCCATCAACCACGTGGCGCATGCGGTTTTCAAACATCCAGGAGTTACCCGCCGCGTTAGTCACCACGTCATACATGGTATCGAGCGGGATACCGGCCCGGGCGGCGAGCGCCATCGCTTCAGCCCCGGCAGCGATATGCACGCCTGCCAGCAGCTGATGGATAATTTTCACGGTCGAGCCGAGGCCGATTTCCGCGCCGATGCGATATACCTTGCCCGCCACCGCATCCAGCACCGGTTGCAGCAGTGTAAACGCCTGCTCGCTACCGGAGGCCATCACCGTCATCTCACCGCTAGCTGCCTTAGCCGCTCCGCCGGAAACCGGCGCATCCAGCATGATCAGCTGATGGGCCGCCAGCTGCTGTTCAATCGCCAGCGCATCCTGAGAAGAGATGGTCGAGGAGACCATGACCGCCGTTCCCGGCTTCAGCTTTGCTGCCAGCCCGCTCTCGCTAAACAGGATCTGCTTCACCTGTGCGGCATTCACCACCAGCAGCACGACGGCGTCCAGCTGCGCGGCAAAGCTATCGGCGCGGGGTTCGGCAGCCACGGCACCGCTGTCGCGCAGGGTTTGCAGCGCGGTCGGGTTGAGATCGACGCCGTAAGTTTTCAGGCCAGCTTTAATACAGGATTGCGCCGCACCCATCCCCATAGAACCGAGGCCAACGACACAGACCGACATAGATGTTGCGTTTGACATACGCTCTCCGTGTTAATTTTGGTGATTATTTGTTTTGTTGTGTGAAGTATAGGCGCTTTATGGTGATAATTTGGTGACCACGCTCACATTAATTAACAAGAGAAAGCGCATATTTCACAACGCTTAACATCTTTAACTCATCCGCTCACGCTGGCAAATAGAATTAATTTCAATGACTTATCTAAAGGATAATGCGAATAGCATCATGCTCAGCAGGGAATAACGTGATAATTTGATAAAAATTGTGGTGCAGAGCCGCGCTGCGCTCCGTTACACTCTGATAAACCGTTAATTTCAGGAGCCGCGATGATCCCGGTTGAACGTCATCAACAAATTCTCACGCTGGTACAGGAGCGCGGTGTGGTCAGCATCGCCGAGCTGACCGAGCGCCTTGCCGTCTCGCATATGACCATCCGCCGCGACCTGCAAAAGCTGGAGGAACAGGGTGCCGTGCTGCTGGTCTCCGGCGGCGTACGTTCCACCGAGCGCCTGTCGAGCGAGCCTTCGCACCTTGATAAAACCAGCATGTTCAGCCAGGAGAAACAGGCTATCGGTGCCGCCGCTGCGCGCCATATTCCCCGCAACAGCTGCATCTACCTGGATGCCGGGACCACGACGCTGGCGCTGGCGCGGGAGCTGGGCGCGCGTGACGACCTGCTGGTGATCACCAACGATTTTGTCATCGCCAATTTCCTTATCGATACCAGCCAGTGCCGTATGATCCATACCGGCGGCACGCTGTGCCGCGATAACCGCTCCTGCGTCGGCGATGCGGCTGCGCAGTCTCTGCGCGGGCTGTCGGTTGATATCGCCTTTATCTCGGCTTCCTGCTGGGGACCGCGCGGCATCTTCACGCCTGACGAAGAGAAAATTGCCGTCAAGCGGGCGGTGAACGAGGTTAGCAGCAAACGCGTCCTGCTGGCGGACAGTTCGAAATACAACAAGATTGCCACGTTTCTCGCGCTGCCGCTGACGCGTTTTGACAGCATCATCACCGATCCACATCTTGCCAGCGCGGCCCGTCAGGAACTGAATACGCTGGACGTCGGTGTGATCATTGCGGAGTGATCCTGCCGCCCTATTTTCGCGATCGCGATCACGGCCTTTCACTTCTTTACGCTGGCGCCAGGGAGAAGTCGCAGGCGGGTGGCTAAACTTATCCAGGCTGTTTTATGGACTCACTTGCCACCCTTTTCCTTGAAAATGCGATGAGGTGACCTTATGAGCACTATCAGTACCAGTATGGGACGTTACAGTCTGACCGCGCAGAATTCTGGTGGCCATATTAAAGGCGCGATTGCGATTAATGATGAGGGCGGAGCACAGCTCACCCGGCAGGAATTTAACGAACATGATGTCGATGACGTGGTCAATAACGTGATTTATCCGGTCACTGGCGGTAACCGGGTGATCGCCAGCGCCATGCGTGAAAAGATGATTGAAGCGGGATTTGAGCAGCCGCACTGAATGGGTTAACAGAGAAAATAGCTGGGGTGCTTCGCACGATTAGCAGGTTATCCAACCAATCGGATTATTAGATCGATAATCTGCTATCGATCGGTATAAACGCTTATAATTTCTAGTTAAATAGTGCCATTATTTTAGTGCGACAACTCATCGCAAAGCCACAATCAAAGCATTATTGCCCGCATAACCTGCGGGCTTTTTTTGGCCGCAAAAGCGCAAGCGTTACGATCGAACCGAGGGAGGCACCTCCCCACTTTTGATCTCCTCATTGACGCCCTCTTCATCCTCCTCTCTGCGGCGGCTGCGTAAGCGCTGGCTGACCAGGAAAACCGGCGCGGCGAGAAACAGCAGCAGGCTGCCCGACATGCCACAAATCACCAGGCTCACCAGCCCTAACCCGCCGCTGCCGGCGGTCACGCCCGCCGCCACCAGCGACAGCAGGAAAAAGAACATCAGCGTCATGCTGACCGGCCAGATATTGACAATGTCCATATCGCTGAGCGCCATTTTCACCGGTCTGGCGGCCTGCAGCTGTGCCTGCTTCTCCGCCTCTAGCTTCTCTTGCAGCGCCTGAAGGTCGACGCAGGGGGCAACAAAATCTTCTGCAGGCTGCGGATCGTACAGGGCTTCAAACACCGAATCGGGCGCTGGAAAGGTGTGTGGCCATGTTGCGCTGTGCACCCCATAGGTGCTGAGTGCAGGCAGCGTAATACGCGGCCACTGAATCGCCTGCAGATAGCGGTCGTTGAGCACTACCCAGCTCTGACGGATTTTGCCTTTATTCATATGATAGATCTTCAGGCGGTCTGCCGGCGGGTAAGAGAGATAAGTCACTCTGGCGGCAATCAGCGGAATATGGCGCATGCGGCAGTAGTTCACCCGGCTCTGACCCTGCACGGCTAACAGTAGCGCCAGCGCCGAGATAAAGTACCAGGAGGTGCTTTCCGCAGCGGCTGGGCTGGCAAGGTGCTCACGCAGCTTCTCTTCGCTATTGCCGCTCAGATGCTCCGGCCACCAGCGCCAGCTGCGGCCAATCACCCGTTCGGTCGGCACCTGAAACACGCCCAGCGGTTCGGTTTCCGACGGCAAAATGGCAAAGGGGAAAATTTTACTGAAAAAGGTCAGCGCATCATCCGGCCCGTTCCACTCCCCGCTCGCCTCCAGGCCGTGCAGATTAGCGGTCAGCTCACCCCAGCCTTTTTTCCCCAGCATATCAATCTGATATTTGGTATCGGCCAGTCGCTTACCCAGCAGCATGATATCGCGCGGGATCGCCGCAAGATCCAGTAATGGAATGCTGCTGGGCTCTGTCTGTTCATTTTCCATACTGCTGTTTACCCCAAAGGCTGCTTCATATACCATAAAAAATTTGGCTTTAGTAAAAAAACCAATAAATATCAATGAACTAGTATATGTAGCAAGCGGCCCGGTTAGCAATACACCGCATCTGATTTGCCGCTAATTTAAACGCGTATGAGCGCTATTTCTGTGCGGTCTTCAGGGGAAAACACCCATTAATCGTTTAAAAATAAGCAGTAACCTTCGGCTTAAAGGTGATGGCCGCCCAGGCGATGGTGGCGTATTAGCCGTAGGTTTATGGCATGCCTGGATCGGGCGGGGCATGCCCCGCCCCTGCGATATTGCCTAACGGGAAAACAGAGCAAAAGCACCCTGCACGTTCATGGGTTACCGTTTTTGATTTCCAACAAACATTTGCCAGTAAACTGCCTTAAAAGTGTTACAAAATGATTCAATATGAATATTTGTATGTATTACAACCTTAACATTTGCCGGTCAAAAGTCGCGGGAAAGTGACGTGACGATATTATTAAGCGGGAGCGATTTAAGCCTGACGGCGCAGGAATATAATAATTAGCTAACTAATAACATTTTTACAACACCAGGGTCATAATAAGTGATAAAGCAGAGGGTTATTGTGCTGAACTGATACTTAAGGGCGGTCCATCAGGCTTAATCGTTATATAAAATCCACTTGTTTATAAGCAATCTATTCGCTGCCCCGTCATAGTTTCGCGGCGAAAACATGCATCCTGCGAGGGTAAAAAGTGCTTCCCCGCCATAAAGTTACAGTTTCTTCACATATTGGGATCATCCCGCCATCTTGCCTTAACATTCCAGCGCCCTGATTTAACCTGTTAACGAAACAATTTCTCGTAATATCCATTACTGTTATACGTCAGATCAATATTACTGTTGCTACTCCTTCACCTGATTTGGTCTTACGATCAAACCTTCGATGAGAAGTCCCCAATTGGCACCGCTACATTTTTATCAAATGTAGTCTATTTGTTAATAGTGGGTAAAAAAAATAAAAGGCAGTTTATGTTAGATCGAGGTAAGCAATGTTCGGATTAGATGCGTTCCATCTGGCAAGGATACAGTTCGGTTTCACCGTAGCCTTCCACATTCTCTTCCCGGCCATCACCATCGGGCTGGCCAGCTTTCTGGCGGTGCTCGAAGGACTGTGGCTGAAAAGCAAAAATGAGGTTTATCGCGACCTCTATCACTTCTGGTCGAAAATCTTCGCCGTTAACTTCGGTATGGGCGTGGTTTCCGGTCTGGTCATGGCCTATCAGTTTGGTACTAACTGGGCAGGGTTTTCTCAGTTTGCCGGCAGCATTACCGGCCCGCTGCTGACCTACGAAGTGCTTACCGCGTTCTTCCTTGAAGCTGGCTTCCTCGGCGTGATGCTGTTCGGCTGGAACCGTGTCAGCCGTGGCCTGCACTTCTTTGCTACCTGCATGGTCGCGCTGGGTACGATTATCTCAACCTTCTGGATCCTCGCGTCCAACAGCTGGATGCAGACGCCGCAGGGTTATGCGCTGCAAAACGGCATCGTGGTGCCGGTGGACTGGTTGAAAATTGTCTTCAACCCCTCCTTCCCATACCGCCTGCTGCACATGTCCGTCGCGGCATTCCTGGTAACGGCGTTCTTCGTCGGCGCTTCTGCGGCTTACCACCTGCTGCGCAAAAACGACACGCCAGCAGTGCGCAAAATGCTGTCAATGGCTCTGTGGATGGCGCTGATTGTCTCCCCTATTCAGGCAATGATTGGTGATGCCCACGGCCTGAACACTCTGGAACATCAGCCGGCGAAAATCGCGGCGATTGAAGGGCACTGGGAAAACCCACCGGGAGAAGCAACCCCGCTGATCCTGTTCGGTATCCCGGATATGAAAGAAGAGCGCACCAAATACGCGGTGGAAATTCCGTATCTGGGCAGTCTGATCCTGACGCACAGCTTGGATAAACAGGTTCCGGCGCTGAAAAGCTTCCCGAAAGAAGACCGCCCGAACTCCACCGTGGTGTTCTGGTCATTCCGCGTGATGGTGGCGCTGGGCATGCTGATGATCCTGTTGGGCGTGGTTAGCCTGTGGATGCGTCGCGGACAGCGTCTGTATACCTCGCGTGCATTCCTGTGGTTTGTGCTGCTGATGGGGCCATCAGGTCTGATTGCGCTGGTCGCAGGCTGGATCACCACCGAAATGGGTCGTCAGCCGTGGGTCATCTACGGCCTGCTGCGCACTCGTGATGCCGTGTCGCTACACAGCACGCTGCAGATGAGCATCAGCCTGATTGCTTTCCTGCTGGTCTATTTTGCCGTATTCGGCGTTGGCTACAGCTATCTGGCCAATCTGATCAAGAAAGGCCCAGAGGCGGGCGAAGGCGACCATACGCCAGATGGCGGTCCGGGCACCTCCCACACCCCTTCACGCCCGCTGTCCGCCGTGAAAGAAAAACTTAATTCATCGGAAGAGGGAAAATAAGATGGGAATCGATCTCTCCATTATCTGGTTTGTGATCATCATTTTCTCCACCCTGATGTACATCATCATGGATGGTTTCGACCTTGGCATCGGTATCCTGTTCCCGTTCAATAAAGATCCGGTTGAGCGCGACATGATGGTTAACACCGTCGCGCCCGTCTGGGACGGCAACGAAACCTGGCTAATCCTCGGAGGCGCTGCTCTGTATGGCGCCTTCCCGCTGGCTTACTCGGTCATCACCTCCGCTCTGGCCGCTCCGCTGACCATCATGCTGATTGGACTGATTTTCCGCGGCGTGGCGTTTGAGTTCCGCTTTAAGGCCACTGAAGAGCACCGTCCATTCTGGGATAAAGCCTTTATCGGTGGGTCATTCCTGGCGACCTTCAGCCAGGGTGTGGTACTCGGCGCGTTCATCAACGGCTTTGAAGTGACCAATCGTACTTATAGCGGCCCGGAGCTGGCGTGGCTGACGCCGTTTTCTCTGTTCTGCGGCGTGGGCCTGGTTCTGGCCTATGCGCTGCTGGGCAGCACCTGGCTGATTATGAAGACCGAGAATGAGCTGCACCGCAAGATGACCGCGCTGACCAGGCCACTGCTGCTGGGTCTGCTGGTGGTGATAGCCATTGTCAGTATCTGGACGCCGCTGCAGCATGCGGACATCATGCACCGCTGGTTCACCCTGCCAAACCTGTTCTGGTTCCTGCCGGTTCCGGTGCTGGTACTGGTGGCAAGCTGGGGCCTGTTGCGTGCGCTGAAGCGCCATGCGCACTATACGCCGTTCCTGCTGACGCTGGCGCTGGTGTTCCTCGGCTTTACCGGGCTGGGCATCAGCGTCTGGCCGAATATTATTCCGCCAACCATCACCATCTGGGATGCCGCATCGCCACCGCAGAGCCAGGGCTTTATGCTGGTCGGTGGTCTGCTGATTATCCCGGTGATTCTGGTGTACACCTTCTGGAGCTACTACGTGTTCCGCGGCAAAATCAAGCCGGATGAAGGGTATCACTGACAGTCAGGGCGGACCGCAGAGTCCGCCTTTTTTTTGTCAATCTTTCGCTCATACAGTCATATTTTTACATACAACCGCAGCGGCAAACTCCGGATGATGGTCTACGCTTAATGTTCTGATTGAGGAAATCATGCCATCAAAGGAGGCAGTATGAGTCTGTTTGATAAAGCGAACGATAAAGCACAAGAAGCTGTTGGAAAAGGCCAGGAAGAGTTTGGCAAAGCCGTAGATTCGCCTGAGCATGAATTCAAGGGCAAAGCGCGCCAGCAGGCGGCAAGAGCCTCTTACGCTATCGATGATGCGCTGGACTGTGTGAAGAGTAAAACTCAGGATTCACCGCTGGTTTCACTGGTAATTGCTGCAGGTGTCGGTTTCCTGGCTGCCAAGATCTTCGGCCGCCGTTAACCCCATCGCGTTGTGAAACAAACGCCCCTTCGCGGGCGTTTTTTTATGGGCGCTATCCTGAAAACCTCGCGCGGCGCATTAAACAGAGTAATGCGCGCAGGCTGTTGTGCTGTACTGGTGGCGGACCCTGTATTCGCTAAACACAACAAGAGGTGAATCATGGAAAGAACATCACGTCTGATAAAGGGTATTGCCATTATCGCGGTAGCCACAGCGCTGATCGGCCCCCAGGCCGCTGCAGCGCCAGAGCATGTATTACATGACGCACTGCGATATCAGGTTACGCCAACAGCACCTTATCTCATCCAGGCGCCAAATAGCGCGAGCAAACAGCCCAGCGCACCGCCGGAAGATTATCGCGCCGCCAAACCACAACCGTTAATGCGCGGCGAAGGCTTCAACTATCATCTGTATTACAACTACCGTTTAACACCGCACATCATCCTGCGCCCTAATCTGCAACAGAGCACTAAGCCCGGTGCAGTCAGTGAGCATTCACAGCGTTTTGTCGGTGGTATCGGCGCTGGCATTAACTTCTGACCAGACTACCGCTCGTTCTTCCGAACGGGCGGGCTATTCCGTTACTCTAAAAACCCGCACCTGATACATCCCCTCACACATTAAATCATTCGCATACACAATAACTTTTTTCACTTATGGAACTTAGCACAAATCTATAATCGGGATAATTCCCTGACATGCTGTTATATACAACGCCGCGTTACTTTGTGCGGTAATACCCTATTAAGCATTAAGCACCCAACATTCCGCACGGTTTCTCACTTTCAGGATGATTGTACGCGTAGCGGATTTGATAATTTAAAAGGCATGAATAATGAAAAGAAAAGCGTGTTGCCAGCGGCATCTAAAAAAATCCGTATTACTCAGTTCCCTGCTGATGGCGTCTGCTGCGGCCTGCGCCGATATGGCTCCGCTGAGCGTTGACTCACAATATATGTTCGGTGACTGGGACGGTTATCGCAGCCAGTTAAAAGAGGACGGGGTGGATTTCCAGGTGAATTACACCATGGAGTCGGCCGCCAATCTCGCCGGCGGCTACAATACCTCCACGACTGCACGCTACACCGACCAGTGGGCATTTGGCACCACGCTCGACCTGGAAAAGCTGCTTAACTGGGACGATACCCAGTTCCAGACCACTATCACCAGCCGTAACGGTCGCGACCTGACCCAGCATATCAACGATCCGCGCACTGGCGGCCTCTCTTCCGTAGAAGAGGTCTGGGGGCGTGGGCAGACCTGGCGTCTGACTCAGTTCTGGATCAACAAAGGCTTGTTTAATCATCTGGTGGAGGTTAAAGCGGGGCGCCTGACGGTCGGGGAAGATTTTGGCTCTTTCGACAGCAAATTTGAAAACCTGGCATTCGGCAGCGGCCAGGCCGGTAACTGGCGCGGTGACCGCTGGTTTAACTGGCCGGTTTCGCAATGGGGCGGCCGCATTAAATTAAACCTGCCGGACGATATGTTCTTCCAGGTCGGCTTCTATAATCAGAACCGTAATAACTACGATCGCGGCAACGGTTTCTATCTGGATGGCAGCCCAAGCCTGGGGAATCTGGTGCCGTTCGAATTTGGCTGGAAACCTCTGCTGGGCGCTGACAAGCTGCCGGGTAACTATCGCATCGGCGGTTACTACTCCTCGGTTAACGGGGATAAATACGCCAGCTATCACAACGGCAGCTACGGTAATCAGGCCAAAGCTTACGGCGGCTACGTGCTGTTACAGCAGCAGTTGACGGCAACGGATGGCGATGTCAATCGTGGCCTGGGCGTGACGGTTCAGGCGGTCATGAATGACCACAAAACGTCGAAAACCGACAATTATCAGGCCGTTTCATTTACCTGGAAAGGGCCGTTTGCTGCGCGCGCGCAGGATGAGATTGGCCTGGGCGCTGCGCGTATTCACGTCAACAGTGACTACAGCAAAATGCAGAAAGAGAGCAACGAATTCAACGGCGAAAACGACTATAACAGCCCAACCTATCTGCCGATCCAGCACGGTTCCGAATGGAACTACGAGGTGTATTACAACGTGCATGCCACTAACTGGCTAAATCTGCGCCCAAGCCTGCAGTACGTTGCCTCTCCAGGTGGCGTCAGCGGCGTGAAAGATGCATTTATTGGTGGTCTGAGCGCCAATGTGAACTTCTGATGTAGCGAAAATTCGCAGGCAGCAGGCGGACCGAAACAGAGGGTCCGCCGTTATGACTACGTAAAGGGGGCGACCTCTGAGGTATTCCCAGAAATGACTTCCCTCGCTAAACGTCCGCTAACCGGTCTGAGCTCAGCCTGAGCACGCCGGAACGGCAAAAGACGCTCCCTGCGGGCCTCGGCACGCGGCATCCCTGCCGCGTGACGTCCGGCTTACCTCAGGCCAAGCTCATCCCCCACTCGCATCGTGCTCGCTGTAGGTTTTAAACCGCGACGCTGCGGCTTTGGGTGCAAGGAGGGAGGGCTGATTGCAGCAGGCCCACGGCCAGGGATGGCCGTGAGCCAGGCTACAGGGATGTATTCATGCCGGTGCGGAAAGCAGCCCTCCCTCCTGAAACCGGGCATCTGTCATCCCGCGATAATATTCAAATCAGTGTTTGTGGGGATACTTCAGGGGTCGACCTTGTTTCCGGTCGCCCCTCCGCATTCAGTCATCAATTCAGTGGATTATTTCAACTGCACGCGCGCGGTATAGAAACGGCGGGCGGCCAGATATCCGGCAACAATGGTCGACAGGCTGGCCGTTCCCAGCAGCATGAACGTCACCATGATCTGATATTTAATCGCCTTCACTGGATCAATCCCGGCAAAAATCAACCCGGACATCATTCCCGGCAGGCTGACCAGCCCCACCGTTTTTGCGGCGTCCACGGTGGGGATCATCGCGGCGCGAATGCTGTCACGCACGATACTCCCTGAAGCCAGTTTGGCACTTGCTCCCAGGCTGAGCATCTCCTCCACTTTCTGCCGGTTATCGCTGAAGCGCTGATTGAGATTGCTAAAGCACAGCCCCACCGCCACCATCGCGTTACCGGCAATCATCCCGCTAATCGGGATCACTTGCATCGGCATAAACTCAATCGCGCCGCTGAGCAGCAGAATCGCCAGCGTCAGCGTGGTGCCCAGCGTAATCGCAATAAATGAGATAACAAACCCGTGGTCGATCGCCCGGCTGCGTTTCTTCGCATTGAGCGCGGCATTCACGCAGATAAACAGCACCATCAGGATGGTGAGCCAGCGGTTGTTCAGGTCGAAGATATATTTCAGCACGTAGCCGACAATCACCAGCTGGACGATGGCACGCGCCACGCTCCAGACGATATCTTTCTCCAGCCCCAGCCGCTCTTTCTTACTCACCAGCAGGGCAATCAGCACCAGTACCAGCGCCAGAGCCAGCGACTCATTGGTAATATTATGCTGGTTCATGCTGCTCTCCTTTTACTGCTGGCTCCAGCCGCAGCACCCGCCGCTCGCCGCCGATTTCATGGGGATCGTGGCTGATCCAGATCGCCGCACAGCCCTGCTCTACCTGCCGATCAATCAACTGCTGCACCCGCTGCTTATTCTCTTCATCCAGCGCGCTGGTAATCTCATCCAGCAGCAGGATATCCGGTGGAAACTGCAGATTGCGCAGCAGCGCCACGCGCTGTTTTTCACCGCCCGATAGCTGGTCAATTGGCTTGTCCAGCAGCTCTGCCGCCAGATTGACCCTGGATAGCCACTCGATCATGCGTGCACGATCGGCAGAGCGCTGACGAATCTGGTAAGGCAGCGCCAGATTGTCATAGACCGTGCTGCCAAACAGCTGCGGCGTCTGGAACACGTATGAAACACGCTGGCGGTAGCTTTCCACCTTCAGGTCCGCAAGCGGCTTACCGTTGAAGCGCACTTCCCCGGCGCTCGGTTCCAGCAGCGAGGCAATAATTTTTAACAGCGTACTTTTACCGGCGCCCGACGGCCCGGTTAGCCAGAGAAACTCGCCGCTGTGCAGCTCAAATGAAAGCGGCGCCAGCAGCGTTTTTTCCTGCAGCGCAAAAGAGACCTCCCTGACCTGCAGGAGAGGAGATGTGGTGGTCATAGATTATTGAAACTCTGAAAAAATGAATGGAGAGAATAATAGCACCGTCAGCGCGTTTTTTTCTGCGGCCAGCAGATCAATAGCAGCCCGGCGAGGATTAAACCGCCGCCCGCCAGCTTGCCCCAGACAAACTCCTCGTTTAGCCCCGGCAGCCACAGCGCGGCGGCCCACACCAGCAGATAGCTCAGGCTGAGTAGCGGATAGGCGCGGCTCAGCGCTATGCGCTGCAAAGCCAGCAGCCAGCACAGCATCGACAGTGCATAAGCCAGCAATCCGGCGAGCAGCGCCTGCACCGCCGGGACCAGACTAAACAGCACCGTGAAAAATGCCGACGGATCGCCGATCGCCGGCAGCCGCACCATCGCCCACTTCAGCAATAGCTGCGCCGCGCTGACCAGCAGCACGCTACAATACGCCAGCAGCCAGCCCATCAGGTATAGCTCCCCATCACCGCAACCCCGGCAACAATCAGGATAATCCCCAGCGCATGACGCAGCGGTATGGCCTCATGCCACAGCCAGCGGGCGGCAAGGGTCACAAAGATAAAATTCAGACTCAGCATCGGGTAAGCGACGCCAAGCGGCGTGGTTTGCAGCACGCGCAGCCACACCAGCATCGCCAGGCCCAGCAGCAGCACGCTTAATGCCAGCCAGCGCCAGAGTGCGGCGCGCTGCACCGTCGCCTGCTTCTGGCATAACTGCCCGCCACAGCTGAGCAGGCTGGCAAGGAGGATCAGCAGCATATTCATGGCTGCTGCAGATACAGGTAATAGAGCATTCTGCCGTGCTGAAAGCTGCGATCGGGCTGCGGGATACGATCGTCCGTAGGGCGTTTATCGTCCGACAGCTTCATCACCAGCGACACCTCGCCCTGGCGACGATGCTCACTCAGCCACTGGGCAAACTGCGCTGCGGTGACCAGGCGCTGACGACTGTCGGCATAGCTCACCCCGTACGCCAGCTCGCCCGGCTGGTCGAACAGCAGAATATCGCTGCGCTTAAGCTGCCACGCCAGCGCCGAGGCCATGCCAACATTATTCGCCAGGATAAAGCGACTGTGCGTCAGTTCAGGCATCAGGCTGGCAATAAAGGGCTGAGGCTGCTTGGAGTAGATGACCTTGTCCGGTATCGCCGCGCCGACCACCAGTGCCAGCATCAGCGGGCACAGCGCCGCCAGCTTCCAGAATTTCGCCCCGCCAAGCAGGGTGATCATCCCCATCACCGCCCAGAACAGGAACGCCAGCGTGGCCAGCTGAGCCTTGAACAGTTCGGCATAAGGATAGAGCGGATGATGCATCAACCCCCACGGCGCCAGCACCAGCAGCACCGTCAGCGTCAGCAGCGCGCCGAACGTCAGATTGATGATGCCATTGGCTTTCAGGCCGCGCCCCCCCTCGGAAACCAGCCGCACGCCGTGGTGCGCCAGCAGGATCGCCAGCGGCGCGAAGCACGGCAGAATATAGGTTGGCAGCTTCCCTTTGGCGAGACTGAAAAACAGCAGCGGCATCACCACCCAGCACAGCAGATAGAGCGATCCCTGATGGCTGTTTCTTTCGCGCCATGCCCGGGCTAAAGCCCCCGGCAGCAGCCCGAGCCACGGCAGCGTACCGGCGATCAGCACCGGAATGTAGTACCAGAACGGTGCCTTATGCTGCGCATCCTCCTCGGCAAAGCGCTGAATATGCTCCACCCAGAAGAAGTAGTGCCAGAAATCCGGCTGCTGGCGCGCAATGCTGACTGCCCAGGGTGCGGAGATCAGTGCCGCACTGACCAGCGCCAGCGGCCCGTACAGCAGCAGCTCCTTAAACCGCCGCTGCCAGATCGCCCACGGCACAATCGCCACTACCGGCACTGCCAGCGCCAGAAAGCCTTTGGTCATAAAACCCATGCCGCAGGCCAGCCCGAGCAGCAGCCAACCCAGTACCTTTTGCCGCGTGCTGCTGCCTGCTTCCGCCGCCAGCCAAAAGCTGCACATCGCTGCCGCCAGCCACAGGGTGATCATCGGGTCAAGCACCGCATAAGTGCCAATGGCATACACCAGAAAACAGGTAAGAAAAATCACCGCAGCCAGCAGCGCCGTGCCGCGCCGTTGCCCTATTCGCCGCGCCAGCCAGTAGACCAGCAGCGCGCTGAGCGTGATGGATACCACCGAACCGAAACGCACTGAGAAATTACTGCCGCCAAATACCCATTGACTGAGATTGTTGACCCAGTACCCGGCTATCGGTTTTTCGAAATAGCGCAAACCAAGGAAGTGCGGCACGCTCCAGTTACCGCTGGCCAGCATTTCACGGCTGATTTCCGCGTAGCGCAGCTCATCGGGCTGCCACAGCGCGCGCAGCTCTAATGGAATGAGATAATACAAGGCATAGCAAAACAGTAGCGGCAGCGCATAACGCAGATATTTCATGCCGGGGTCACTCTGATTATTGCTGGCATCCCAGCCAACCTTCACGACCGGGGAGACTACCCCGCACCAGATTACCCGTCGGCAGCTGCGACAAATCCGCAGGCAGCAGCTCGCTTAACGGGCAGAAACGGATCCCACGTCGCCGCGCCATCACCAGCAGTTCGGCAAACATTTCGCTCAGCACGATCCCTTCCACTTCCGCATGGATGGTGTAGACCGGCACCCCCGGCTGGCTGGCGATTAAATCGAGGATCCAGGCATTGTAACCTTCACGCGTGACCCCGCTACCGATCACCTCATCCCAGGTAGGAAGCGTGACGGGGATCTGTACCGTGCCCACGCTGCCGTCGGGCAGCAGTGGGCGAAAGGGCGCCGTGCCGCGACAGTCGCTGTTGTAGGCAAAATCAAACGGCTGCTTGGCAACCAGCACGCGCTCATCCGCGCGCCAGCCCGCCACCGCTGAGCAGCGGATCGGCTGGCCGACAATCTCGCTCAGACACTCCACGCCGCGCTGGATCTCCTGCGTCAGCTTCTGCGCAGGCCACACCCCAGCCCACGTCTGCCACGCAAAATGGTCCCAGGCGTGCAGGCCAATCTCGTGCTGACGCGCGGCGGCGCGGATCGTTTTTTCCAGCCCTCGCCCGATGCGGCGCCCCGGCCAGGCCGTCCCCGCCAGCAGGATGTCCCAGCCGTACAGCGATGCCGCATTCGAGCGCAGCATTTTCCACAGGAAGCGCGGTTTCAACAGCCGCCAGAGGTGGCGGCCCATATTATCCGGCCCGACGCTGAAGAAAAAACTGGCCTGAGTATGCTGGCGGTCGAGGATCTCAAGCAGGCGCGGCACGCCGTCGCGGGTGCCGCGCCAGGTATCAACATCGATGCGCAGCCCGACGTCGATCATGCTTCGTTTTCTCCCGGCTCCACGGTTTGCAGGAAGAAGTCCAGGGTCGCATCAATGGTCTGGGTCATTGCCACCGTTGGCTGCCAGCCCAGCAGGCGCTGCGCGTTGCGAATCGACGGCTTGCGGTGCTCCACGTCCTGATAACCCTTGCCATAGTAGCTGCTACTTTCCACTTCGCGGAAACCGGCAAACGGTGGGAACTGCTGACGCAGCGGATGGCGTTCAAAGCTCTCCAGCAGCTGCTGCGCCAGCTCTTTGATGCTGGCCTCATTCACCGGATTACCGATGTTAATGATCTGGCCATCACAGTTGTGGTGCTTGTTCTCAATAATCAGGAACAGCGCTTCGATGCCGTCGCTGATATCGGTGAAGCAGCGCTTCTGACGACCGCCGTCGATCAGCTTGATCGGTGAACCCTCCACCAGATTAAGGATCAGCTGAGTGATGGCGCGCGAACTGCCGATGCGTGCCGCATTCAGGTTATCCAGGCGCGGCCCCATCCAGTTGAACGGGCGGAACAGCGTGAAGCGCAGCCCCTCTTTCTCGCCATAAGCCCAGATAACCCGGTCCAGCAGCTGCTTGGAAACCGAATAGATCCAGCGCTGCTTGTTGATCGGCCCGACTACCAGATTGGAATTGTCTTCATCGAAGGTGGTATCGGTGCACATGCCGTACACTTCGGAGGTCGACGGGAAGATAATGCGCTTTTTGTACTTCACGCAGTCGCGGATAATCTTCAGGTTCTCTTCGAAGTCCAGCTCAAACACCCGCAGCGGATTACGGGTATATTCAATCGGCGTGGCAATGGCCACCAGCGGCAGCACCACGTCACACTTCTTAATATGATACTCAATCCACTCGGAGTGAATGCTGATATCCCCTTCGACAAAGTGGAAGCGCGGATGGCCAAGGAAACGGCTGATGGCGTCGGAACCAATATCCAGACCGAACACCTCGAAGTTATCGTCCAGCAGCAGGCGCTCGGTCAGGTGATTGCCGATAAAACCGTTCACTCCGAGGATCAGCACGCGGGTACGGCGCTTCACCGCCGCCACCGGCTGGCTGTGTAGCAGTGCGCCCTCGACCAGGCCCAGCGTCTGCGCCAGCTGGCTGCCCTGCATGTAGACGCCGTTTTCGCTCTGCCCGGTGACAATCTCCAGCGCCCCGCTACCGCAGGCGACAACAAACGGCGCCACGGAGAGCACGGTTCCCGCTTTGGCGCCAGGCAGATCGCTGCGCACCTTTGACTGCCAGACGATAAATCTCCCCGCGCCAACATAGCTGAATGCACCAGGCCACGGATCGGTTACCGCCCGCACCAGATTGTGGGCGGTCTGCGCCGGCTGCTGCCAGTCAATACGCCCATCTTCCGGCGTGCGGCGGCCAACATAAGTGGCCTGAGTCTCGTCCTGCGCCTGCTCGACAAAATCATTGCGCTGGATCCCCGGCAGCGCGCTTTCCAGCAGCTGTTTCGCCGCCTCGCACACCTTGTGATGCAGCGTCAGCGCATTGTCTTCCGCGGCAATAACCACTTTTTGCTGGGCAATAATCGCACCGGCATCGGCGCGTTTCACCATGCGGTGCAGCGTCACGCCGGTTTCCTGTTCGCCGTTGACCAGCACCCAGTTTAACGGTGCGCGCCCGCGATATTTCGGCAGCAGTGAAGCATGCAGATTAAACGCCCCCTTCTCAGCACAGTGAAGAATTTCATCATTCAGCATGTGGCGATAGTGGAATGAGAAAATAGCCTGCGGCTTCATGCCCTTAATGCGGTCCACCCACAGCGGGTGATTCACATCTTCCGGCGCATACACCGGAATACCCAGCTGAGCCGCCGTGCGCGCAACCGAGCCAAAAAAATGATTCTCTGCGGCGTTGTCCGCGTGAGTGAAAATCGCTTCAATTGCGAATCCGGCTTCAGCCAGCGCACGGATCCCCGTGCAGCCAATGTCATGGTAGGCAAATACGACGGCTTTCATGATTTCTCATCCTGTGAAGAGTTGGCGTCATCATGGCTGACAACGCGCTGAATAAAGTAGCGGGGACGGGCACGTACATCGTTATAAATACGCCCGATGTATTCACCCAGCAGTCCCATGCCAACAAACTGCGCGCCGATAAAGATAAACAGCACGGCAAACAGCATAAATACCCCCTCTGCCGCCCACTGCGGCCCGAGGAACAGGCGCAGCAGGATCAGCAGCAGGGAGAGAGCAAAACCTGACAGCGCAATCACGCTACCGAAGACGCTCAGCAGGCGCAGCGGCGTGGTGGTCAGGCAGGTGATCAGGTCGTACATCAGATTAATCAGCCGCATCAGGCTGTATTTGGAATCACCAAATTCGCGTTCAGCGTGCAGCACCGGGATCTCGGTGGCACGGCGGGCAAAGGTATTCGCCAGAATGGGGATAAAGGTGCTGCGTTCGTGGCAGTGCAGCATGGCATCGACAATGTGGCGGCGATAGGCGCGCAGCATACAGCCGTAATCGCCCATCGCTTTGCCGGTGGTGCGCTGGATCAGATGGTTAATCAGGCGCGAGGCGCGCTTGCGGAACCAGCTATCCTGCCGGTTCTGGCGCACCGTTCCCACCACGTCATAGCCCTGCTGTGCCGTCGCCACAAGGCGCGGGATCTCCTCCGGCGGGTTCTGCAAATCGGCATCCAGCGTGATGACCAGGTCGCCGCTGACGTGGCTGAAACCCGCCATAATTGCCGAATGCTGGCCGTAATTACGATTGAGCAGCACCGCCACAATATGGCTGCCCGGCGCCTGCGCCGCCGCGCTGAGCATCTCCGCCGAGCTATCGCTGCTACCATCATCCACCAGCAAAATTTCATACTGCAGCCCCAGCTGGGCGCAGGCGGCATCGGTGCGGCGGATAAGCTCGGGCAGGCTATCCTGTTCGTTATAGACCGGGATCACTATCGAGACTTTGTTAATTTCTTGTTCTTTCACGGATTATTTACCTGCCAGCTTACGCAGCGCCGCAATCACGCGGCCGCAGTCGTCATCAGTCATGCCGGGAAACAGCGGGATAGAGCAGATACGTTCGGAGTTCCACTCGGTGTGCGGCAGCGACAGCTGCGGAAAACGCTCGCGGTAATATTTTTGCGTGTGCGCGGCGCGGAAATGCAGCCCGCTACCGATGCCCTGCTGTTTCAGCGCCTGCATCAGCGAGTCACGATCGATGCCGCAGCGCGCAGGGTCGACACGCAGAATGAACAGATGCCAGGCGTGCTGGTGCGGCCATACAGGCCGGCTCAGCGGCAGGAAAGGCGTGTCCGCCAGCTCTGCCAGATAACGCGCCGCAATCTGCCCGCGGCGCGCATTGTTCGCCGCCAGCTTGTCGAGCTGCACCAGCGCTATCGCCGCATTGATATCCGCCAGGTTGTATTTAAAGCCCGGCATAATCACCTCAGCCTGCGGCGCGCGCCCGTGGGTCTGACGGTCAAAAGCATCCACGCCCAGCCCGTGAAACTTCAGGCTGCGCACGCGCTCAGCCAGCGCATCATCATCGGTGACCACCAGCCCCCCCTCGGCGCAGCTGATGTTTTTGATGGCATGGAAGGAGAAGATGGCGGTACCGCTGTGGCCGACGTGGCGTTGGTGATAGTAAGTGCCCGCAGCGTGCGCGGCGTCGTCGATCACCGCGATGCCGTGGCGTTTGCCCAGCGCGTGAATAGCGGCAATATCAGCGGGTGCGCCAGCATAATGCACCGGCACAATCGCTTTGGTACGCGGCGTGATAGCGGCTTCGATCAGCGCTGGGGTCACCATCAGCGTATCGCGATCGACATCAATCATCACCGGGGTCGCCCCCAGCAGCACAATCATATTCAGCGTGGAAACCCAGGTCAGCGACGGCGTGATCACCTCATCCCCCGGCCCGATGCCCAGCGCCATCAGCGTAACGTGCATACCGGCGGTGGCCGAACTCACGGCAATCGCATGGCGGTTGCCGGTTAGCTGGCAAAAAGCCTGCTCAAGCTGCTGATTTTTCGGCCCGGTGGTGATCCAGCCCGATCGCAGCGCCTCTTCAACGGCGCTCAGCTCTTCATTGCCCATAGACGGGCGCGAGAAAGGGAGAAATTCGGACATTATTTCAATCCATTCAAAGAATCATTACGCAAAATTAGCGCTACCGAGAGTAGCAACGCCTGGGTATATAAAGCGTAAATGAAATTCCTTAGGGGAAGATTAAGAGCCGGCTAATCGGGGAATTAAATCAGTTTGGTTGATGGCGGGTTTAACTAGAAAATGCAGCGGCGCTCATTTCGCCAGGAAAAACTCAAACTTAATTAAAAGTTATTATTATTGTCACAGTTTATGTGCAGAAAAATCGGGTAGCCTGAATAAGCATTCAGGCCATGCCGGTTGGGACATGGCCTTTATTGAAAACTTACTGACGCGCTTTCAGCAGCTGCGCAGCATTGTCCACCGTCACTTCGGTCCACGGCACCGAGTAGCGCTTCGCTTTGCCATCATCCCACGCCATTTTGCCTTCGTACTGCTTCCAGATATCTGACTGGGGTTGATAGCTGTCCCCCTTCACGGCCCGCAGGGCGACGTCAATCGAGCCCTGCATCTGCGCGTGTGCGTCCTGCAGGATCGACACCATTTCACCCGCCTGCACGGCGCGAATGGCGTCTGAAACTCCGTCCACCCCGGCGATGGCAAAATCTTTGACGTTCAGGTTGGCGCCTTTAATTGCCTCAATCGCCCCCAGCGCCATTTCATCATTTTGCGCAATCACGCCATTGATCTGCCCGCGATGCTTCTGCAGCCAGTTTTCCATCAGCGGCAGCGCTTCGGCGCGAGACCAGTTAGCGGTTTTACGCTCCAGCACGTTAATGTTGCCTGCGCCGCACTCGGCAATCGCTTTATCATTGCCCTGCCCACGCTGTATTTCGCCGCTGCCGCCCTTTGGCCCCTCAATAATGACCACGTTGCCCTTGCAGTTCATTTTCTTCAGCACCGACTTCGCTTCCAGATAGCCGCCCAGCACGTCATCGGAGACCACTTCAGCGGTCATTTTGTCGGTATTTAACCGCGCATTGGTGACGATAACCGGGATTTTTGCCTCATTGGCCATGGTCACCACATCAATATTGGCTTCATAGTCCATCGGGTTAATAATAATGGCATCAGCATGAGTCTGAATGGCGGTCTCCGCCTGGTTGTTCTGCACCATTGGGTCATAGCGCCCGTCATAGACGGTCAGCTGCACATCGCCACTCTTCACAGCAGGGTGTTCTTTACCGGCTTTTTCCATCAGCTGCACAAATTCCGCTTTCATCCCATACATCAGCACGGCGATTTTTACCGGCGCAGCCTGGGCGGCCATGCTGCCCGCCATTAACATGCCCGAGGTTAATAAGGCAATTTTGGTCATCTTATTCATGGTGACTCCTGGTTTGTAGAGTGAGGTTTTATTATTTAATTTAATCGCGCTGTTGCTTACGCGATGGGTCAAGCAGTACTGCCACGACAATTAATGCCCCTTTTATGATCTGCTGGTAATAGGACTGCACGCCCAGCAGGTCGAGGCCGTTATTCATTACGCCAATAATCAGTACACCAAACAGGGTGCCGACCAGCGTGCCCACGCCTCCGGCCATGCTGGTGCCGCCGATCACCACCGCAGCAATCGCGTCCAGTTCGTAGGCGGCCCCGGCACTGGTCTGGGCCGAGCCGGTTCGGGCGGTGAGGATCAGCCCGGCAATCCCGGCCAGCGCACCGCACAGGGTGTAGACCAGCACTTTAATTTTCACCACGCTGATGCCCGAGGTGCGCGCGCTCTTCTGGTTGCCGCCCACCGCATAGACGTAGCGGCCAAACAGGGTGCGGTTAAGCAGCACCCAGGCCAGCGCAAACAGCAGCACAAAAATCAGCACCGGTACCGGAATGCCCAGCACATAGCCATTCCCCAGCCAGCGGAAGTCCGGGTTGAGCTGCGACACCGGGTTACCGTCGGTGGTCAGCAGCGCCAGGCCGCGCGCGGCGGAGAGCATTCCCATGGTGACAATAAACGGCTGCAGGCGATAGCGCGCCAGAATGGTGCCGTTGAGCAGCCCGCAGACGATGCCAATACCGAGCGCAATAATCATCGGCACGATCAGCGCATGGGCGGTATCACCTATCGCCAGCCCGCTGTTGGTGGTGGCAAAACGCGCCGCGACAATCCCGCTGAGCGCCAGCACCGAACCGACCGAGAGATCGACCCCGGCGGTAATAATGACAAAGGTCATACCGACGGCAAGAATGCCGTTAATCGAGATCTGGCGTAACACAATCAGCATATTTTCGTTACTGAGAAAATAGTTGCTGCTCCACGCCCCGTTTGCCACCTGCACTTCACCAATCACAGTGACGATCAGGCACAGCACGAAGAAGGCGATAATAATGCCGTATTTATGCAGACGGCTTTTATTACGCGTAAGGAAAGACGGCCCTGGTTTCAGAGAAGGAATTGCACTCATAAATTTATCTCTCTACTCGTCATACTTCAAACCGCAGGTGCGTTGGCTTCATCCCTTCACCGCAGTCACATAGTTAACTATGCTCCTGCGGACTCATGGATTTGCCGCCTTCCTGCGATTAGAATTATTTAGAGTCAATATTGTTGAAGATTACACCGCCAGCTTCATTAATTCTGCCTGGGTGACATTTTCAGCCGATAATTCACCGGCCAGCGCGCCATCTTTAAATACTAATATCCGGTCGCTCATACCAATAATTTCCGACAGCTCAGAGGAGACCATAATGATGCCGCGATCTTTCAATGCAAATTCCGACATAAAGCGGTAGATCTCTTTTTTTGCTCCGACGTCGATACCGCGCGTTGGCTCATCCAGCAGCATCACCTGCGGGTCCAGCAGCGCCCAGCGGCCGAGTACCACCTTCTGCTGATTGCCGCCGCTGAGATTGCCCACCAGCTGCTCGCCATCCGGCGTTTTAACGTTAAAGCGCTGGATCATCGCGCGGGTGCGCTCCTGCTCCATCCGGTCGCTGATAAAGCCCGCACGGCTGATGGCCGGGAAAGAGGCGATGTTGATGTTCTCATTGACCGAGCGGCACAGCACCAGCCCGGTCTCTTTACGATCTTCCGTCACATAGGCAATGCCGCTGTCGATCGCCTGGCGCGGCGAGTGGCGTGCCAGCGTCCTGTCGCCCATCCGAATAGTGCCGCTCTGCGCATGTTCAATGCCAAAAATCAGGTCGAGAAACTCGCTGCGCCCGGAACCGACCAGGCCATAAATGCCGAGGATCTCACCGCGCCGCAGCGTCAGGCTGATATTGCGCACCTTTCTGCCCCAGCACAGGCTGTCCACTTCCATCATCACTTCCGTGCCCGGCTGGTTAAACTTGGCGAACTCGCTGTCGAACTCGCCGCCGATGATATGTTCGATCAGCTGCTCGCGGGTGATATCGGCCAGCAGCCCTTCGTGGATATAGCTGCCGTCGCGGAAAATGGTGTAGCTGTCGGCGATCTGGAAAATCTCCGCCAGGCGGTGCGAGACGTAAATAATGCCTTTGCCCTTTTCCGCCAGCCGCTTGATCGCCTGGAAGATTTTCTGCACGTCCTCCTCGCCGATCGCCGAGGTGGGTTCATCCATAATGATGATGTCGGCGTTGGCGTGCGACAGCGCTTTGGCAATCTCCACCAGCTGCTGCTCGGCCACGCTGAGGTTGCGCATAATCGCCGTCGGCGACAGCGTAAAGTGCAGGTCGGCCAGCAGGTCGGCGGTCTGCTGATTCATCCGTTTAAAATCGACGAAGCCAAAGTGACGCGGCTCGCGTCCCAGCCAGATATTCTCCGCCACGCTCAGGTCGGCAATGGTGCTCAGCTCCTGCTGCACGATGGCAATCCCGGCCGCCAGCGCCTCTTTAGGGTGGGAGAACTCACAGCGCTGGCCGTTGATAAAAATGTCTCCGCTGTCGGGCTGGATAAAGCCCATCAGAATGCTGAGAAAGGTGGATTTTCCGGCGCCGTTGCCGCCGCACAGCGCGTGGATTGAGCCGCGACGCAGGCAGAACTCGGCATTCTTTAACGCCACCACCGGGCCGAAACTCTTCTTCAGGCCGCTGACTTCCAGCAGATAAGCCGCTGCTGTGTCGCTCATAGCGTTACCCCATATTCTTTTTGCAGCAGATGCAAATAGCGTTGATAAAGGTCGGCGTAGCGGCGCTGACGAGCCTCATCCGGCAGCGCGCGGCTGCGCTCATCCAGCAGCACAAAACGCTGACACAGCAAATCCAGGCTGTCGGCCGCTTGCGGGCTGTCTACCTGCTGATGGCACCACGCGGCCTGGATTGCGGCTCCGAGCGCCGCCGACTCCTTCTCCTGCGGGCAGACCACCGGGCAGCCCATCACATCGGCGACGATTTGCCGCCAGCGCGGGCTGTTGGCGCCGCCGCCGGTCAGGCGGATCTCATCCAGCCTGATGCCCTGCTGGCGGAACAGATCCAGCCCGTAGCGCAGCCCGTAGGTTGCCCCCTCGACCACCGCCAGGCAGAGATTGGCGGCGGTGAAATTATCGCTGTTGAGGTTATGCAGGCTGGCACGCGCATTCGGCAGCGGCGGTACGCGCTCACCGTTGAAAAATGGCAGCAGCAGCATGCCGCCCGCGCCCGGCTCGGCTTGCTCCAGCGCCTGATTAAACCCGGCAACATCCTGCTGCAGCAGTCCCTGGACCGCGCTACTGGCCGAGGTGACATTCATGGTACAGACCAGCGGCAGCCAGCCGTTGCTGCTGGAACAGAATCCAGCGATGGCCGTGGAATCGGCCACCACCGGGCTGTCGGCGCAGGCAAACAGCGTGCCGGAGGTGCCGAGGCTCATGGTCAGCACCCCTGGGCGGATATTGCCGCTGCCAATCGCCGCCATCATATTGTCGCCGCCGCCGCTGGCGACCAGCGTATCGGGGCGCAGGCCCAGCGCATCGATAGCCCGCTGGCACACTATACCGACCGGTTTTTCCGCCGCAATCAGCGGCGGCAGTGCATTCCACAGGCGGCCACTGTCGTCGATCAGCGCCACGGTATGACGGTCCCAGCAGCGCTGGCGAATATCGAACAGGCCGCTGCCGGAAGCGTCACCGTACTCCGCCACGCGCTCGCCGGTCAGCCAGAAATTGAGATAGTCATGCGGCAGCAGCACGCAGGCAAGGCGCTGCCAAAGCTGCGGATGCTGACGCTTAAACCAGATGATTTTCGAGGCGGTGTAGCCCGTCGCCGGCACCAGACCAAGACGTTGCAGCGCCGCCGCTTCACCGCCGAGCTGTTCCAGCAGCCAGCTATTCTCGGCAGAAGTGGAGGTATCGCACCACAGCTTGACCGGGTGCAGCACGTCACCCGCCGCATCCAGCGCGACAAAGCCGTGCTGCTGGCCGGAAACCGCCAGCGCCGCGATCTGCTGCGGTGCAACGCCAGCGTCTGCCGTTGCCGCAGCAAAGGCGGCGATCAGCGCAGTGATCCACCATTCGGCGTGCTGCTCGCGTTTGCCCTGCCCGTCGCTAAGCATGGCGTGGGGCGCGCTGCCGCTGCCGAGAATAGTGCCCTGCTGGTCATCAATAATCACCACCTTGGTGCCCTGCGTTCCGCAGTCAATGCCCGCATACAGCGCCATGACCTACTCCATTTCCAGCATGATTTTGATGTCGGTCGGGTTGCCCGCCGCCGCGCGTTCAAAGGCGGTCACGCTGTCGCTGAATTTGTAGGTATGGGAGATCAGCGGCTGCACGCGCAGCTTGCCGGCGCTCAGCAGGCGCAGGGTGCGCGGGTACATGTTGGCGTAGCGGAAAATGGTTTTAAAGGTGACTTCTTTAGCCTGGGCCGCCACGATATCCACCGGCGCGGCATCAATCGGCATTCCCACCAGCACCGCCGTGCCGCCGGGGGCGATATGGTCGCAGATGCTAAGGATTGCGGCTTTGGCACCGCTGCACTCGAACACCACGTCAACGCCGTTACCGCTGGTGAGCTGGGCGACTTTCTGCGCCACGCCTTCCCCGCAGCTGTTCACCGCGTGCAGGCCTTCATAGTTGGCCGCCACCCTCAGCTTGTCATCGAACAGATCGCAGATGATCACGTCGGAACAGCCCCCGGCCAGCGCCGCCAGCGCGGTGACGACCCCAATTGGACCGGCACCGATCACCAGCGCGATATCCCCTGGCTTGATGCCGGCTTTGGTCGAAGCATGCATGCCAATCGCCAGCGGTTCCACCATTGCACCTTCGGCAAAACTGACGTTGTCCGGCAGTTTGAAGGTAAACGCGCCGGGATGGATCACCGTCTCGCGCAGGCAGCCATGCACCGGCGGCGTGGCCCAGAACTGCACCGCCGGGTCAAGGTTGTAGATCCCGGCGCGCGACTGGGGTGACTGCATATCCGGAATGCCCGGCTCCATGCAGACGCGGTCACCGATGCTCAGGTGCTTCACGTTTTTGCCCAGCGCCAGCACCACGCCGGAGGCTTCGTGCCCCAGCACCATCGGCGCTTTCACCACAAACGGTCCGATGCGGCCGTGCTGGTAGTAGTGAACGTCGCTGCCGCAAATCCCGACGGAGTGGATCTTAATCTGCACATCGTCATCGCCCAGCGTCTCGCTGAACTCACGATCCTCAATGGCAATCTTACCGGCTTGTTCAAGCACCAGAGCTTTCATAATCCTCTCCCCTGTGATGTTTAAATGGTATCGATATCATTTCAATAGCAGCGAGAGTAAAAGAGTCGGCGTTAAAAATATGTGAACCTGGTTAAATTTTTAGCAAAAAGCACATTCACGGCAGAAAAAACGCGGCAATAATGGCTAAAGGCACAATAAATAGTGCGCTAACGCGGTTATTAACGATGATATCGATAACATCAGATAAGGAGAATTACCATGCCCAGTCTCCACCAGGCCTGCGAGCAGACGCGCCATTTCCTCGCAACAGCGGCGATTGAACTGACCCCGGATGAGCAGCAGCAGATTGAGATTGCCACCTTCGGCCTGCCGGATTATCCGCTCTCCGGGCTGCAGCTGCTGACGTACGTCAATACCCCGCGCTACTGTGCGAAGGAGCTGGTGCTGTTCCCGCGCCAGACCTGCCCTGAGCACCTGCATCCGCCGTTTAACGGCACCCCGGGCAAACAGGAGACCTTTCGCTGCCGCTGGGGGGAGGTCTACCTGTTTGTCGACGACGACAGCCTGACCCCGAATAATGGCGCGTGTCAGCCGCCGGAGGGCGCAGAGCAGTGGTACAGCGCCACACGCTATATCCTGCTGCGCCCCGGCGAGCAGTACACCATTGCCCCGAATACCCGCCACTGGTTCCAGGCAGGCGATCGCGGTGCGGTGGTGTCGGAGTTCTCGTCAGAGAGCCGTGACGATCTGGATATCTTCACCGATCCCCGGGTGAAAAGAGCGGGATAGCCGCGACAACATTCGCAACCTGTCAGGCAATCTGTCATGATGCGCAAATGGTACAAAATGATGACTTTTTAACGTCGCGAATCGGGAGCATAAATTGACGCCAGGCAGGAAAGTGAAGGCCACGCTGGAGAGTGTGGCCATGCAGTCAAACGTCAGTAAAATCACCGTATCCCGCGCATTTTCACACCCGGATAAGGTGCATCCTGAAACGCTGAAGCGCGTGCTGGAGACCGCCGCCGAAATGGGCTATGTGGTGAACACCGCCGCGCGCAATCTGCGCGCGCGCGACAGCAAAACCATCGGTATCGTCAACCCGGATATGAATAATCCGTTTTTTGGCGGGCTGACGCGCCTGATGACCGAGGAAGCCGAGAAAGCCGGCTACGATACGCTGGTATTTGACTCCAGAGAGTCGGTGGAGCTGGAGAACCGCATCATTGATAAGCTGATCGGTTATAACGTCGATGCCATTGTGCTGTCGGTGCTCTCCTCCGACTGCAACTATCATCCAGCCTATCTGCAACGCCTTGAGGCGCTAAACATTCCGGTGATCCTCGTTGACCGTGAGCTGGATATCAGCTCGTGCAGCGGCGTCTATATCGACAACCTCGACTGCGGCCTGCAGGCCGGGCGCTATCTGCTGGAGCAGCAGGCGCAGCGCGTGGTAGTGGTCTCCGGGCCAGAGGACTCCAACGTCGCGCGCGAGCGGGTCACCGGGCTGAGCGCCGCGCTGCAGGGGAAAGTTGCCAGCCTTGAGGTCCTTTACGCCGATTTCTATATGGATGTTGCGGCGCAGGTGACGGGTCACTACCTCGATAATCATGCCCCGCCGGACGTGTTTGTCGGCTGCAATAACCAGATCTCACTCGGGATTATCAAATCGTGCATCGACCGCCAGCTGGTGCCGATGCGCGACGTCAGCCTGTTTAGCATTGATGAGATCTCGCACGCGGCAATCTACGGCTTCCACTTTCCGTGCATCGCGCACGATCTGCATGAAATTGCCTGGCAGGCGATCAATCTGGCGATCCGCCGCGCCACCGAGAGTGCGATCAAGCCGGGCAAAGTGATTGTTCGTGGTAAAATAGTCCTCCCTTAATCGCCAGAAGGAACGAACGGTGAACAGTATTACTCTGCCCCCTGCGCTGCTGACGCTGCTTGACGGTTCGCTGCCCGCCAGCCATCGCTTTCAGGCGATCCGCCTGTCGAGCGTCGGTGAAAACGGCTGGCCGTATGCCGCGCAGCTTAGCCTCGGTGAAATCATTGCCACCTCCCCCACGGAGCTGCTGTTCGCCATCTGGCCGCACTCCACCACCACGCAGAACCTGAGGCGCGATGGCAAGATCACCCTGGCGCTGGTGCTGAACGATGCGGTGATCGAGATCCAGGCGCTGGCAGTCGCGCGCCCGGAAACGCTGACGGATTTGGCGCTGGCGGTGTTTCGCGCTGAGGTGAAGCAGGTGATCGCCCACCGCGCACCGTATGCCACCGTGGTCAGCGGCCTGACGTTCAGCCTGAAGGATGAAGCCGCCGCGCTGGCGCGCTGGCGCGAGCAAATCGCCGGGCTGAAAGCGCTGGCATAAAAAAAGGCGACCTGTGAAGGTCGCCTTTTTGAAAACTGGGATAAAGCGGGTCGGGCATGCCCGACCCCTACCGATTTTAGTAGGGGCGAGGCATGCCTCGCCCGTTATTCGATCCCGTTATTTGCTGTCCGGCAGTGCATAGGCTTTCACGTAGTCGCCCAGCTTGGTGCCGAACGAACCGTGACCACCGGCAACAATCAGTACGTACTGTTTGCCGTTCACTTCATAGGTCATTGGCGTAGCCTGACCGCCCGCTGGCAGACGCGCTTCCCACAGCTGTTTGCCGTTAGAAACGTTGAAGGCACGCAGGTAGTTATCGGCGGTTGCCGCGATGAAGAACACGTTACCGGCCGTGGTGACCGGTGCGCCCAGCATCGGCATACCCATTTTAAACGGCAGCGGAACCGGTGAGCTGTCGCGCACGGTACCGATACGTTTTTTCCACACGATATCGTTAGTCTTCAGATCAACCGCAGAGATGTAGCCCCATGAAGGCTGCTTGCATGGGAAGCCCAGCGGAGAGAGGAACGGGTTCAGCGTCACGCCGTACGGCAGGCCGTACTGTGGCTGCACGCCAGACTCGGTACCGGTACCGCCTTTGTCATTCTCATCCGGCTCGATGGGATTGCCCGGGCCGCGTGGGATCAGACGGGACACAAACGGCAGCGCCATTGGGTTAGTCACCGCGACCTGACGATCGGTATCGACGGCAATACCGCCCCACTCGAACATCCCCAGGTTACCCGGGAACACCAGGGTGCCCTGCTCGGATGGCGGGGTGAACGGACCTTCGTAACGCAGCTGATGGAACATCACACGACAGATCAGCTGATCGTAGATGGTCGCGCCCCACATATCCTTACCGGCCAGCTGGGCCTTAGGACGGAAGCTCAGTTCAGAGTAAGGCTGGGTTGGGGAGACATGGTCGCCCTTCGCCGCACCACCCGGTACTTTCATTTCCGGTGCCGGAACCACGGGCTTACCGTTGGTCCGGTTCAGCACAAAGATGTCGCCGGTTTTGGTCGGAATGTAGATAACCGGAACTTTGTTGCCATCTTTATCGTTGATGTCAGCCAGCGTCGGCTGTGCCGGAACGTCCATATCCCACAGGTCGTGGTGCACGGTCTGGTAGAACCAGGCCAGCTTACCGGTGGTGGCGTTCAGTGCCAGCATACCGGTGGCGAAGCGCTCCATTTCCGGGGTACGGTGACCGCCCCAGATATCCGGCGTCGAGACACCAATCGGCAGGTAAACCAGGTCCAGCTTGGCATCGTAAGCAGCAGGTGCCCACGAGTTCGGCGAGTTCGGCGTGTAGTGCTGAGCGCCTTCTGCAATCAGATTCGGATCTTTCGCGCCGGTATCAAACGCCCACAGCAGCTTACCGCTGTTAACATCAAAGCCACGGATTACTCCGGATGGCTCTTTGGTCGAGTAGTTATCGGTGACTGCCCCGGCCATCACGATAGTTTTATCGGTCACGATCGGCGGTGAAGTTGGCTCGTAAGAACCGACTTTGTTATACGGCAGGTTGCTCTGCAGATTCAGTTTGCCGTTTTCGCCAAACTCCGGGCACAGCGCACCGGTTTCCGCGTCCAGCGCGTACATGCTGCCATCGTTCACCGGCAGCAGGATACGGCGTGAGCACAGCGCAGGCTTGCTGCCCGCAGGCGTGGCCGCCGCTTCCGGCGTCTGCACGTAAGACACACCGCGACAGGTCACATGCTGGAACGTCGGGTCGGTCTTCATTTTCGGATCGAACATCCACTTCTGCTTACCGGTCGCGGCATCCAGAGCAAACAGCTTCTGGTGCGCAGTACACAGGTAGAGAGCGTCGCCGATCTTAATCGGGGTCACTTCGTTAGTGATTTCACCCGGATCGCTGGCGGTTTTCAGGTCGCCCGTCTGGAAGGTCCAGGCTTCCTGCAGCTTATCAACGTTGCCGTCGTTGATCTGCTTCAGCGGCGAGTAGCGCGTACCGCCCTGGGTACGGCCATAGGCAGGCCAGTCACCGGCAGGAATACCATCGTCAGCCGGCGCGGCAGCAGCCTGATCGTGGCTAAGCGTGCCGTTGATCTCCTGCGGGTCGTTAAACACCGAGTAAGCCAGCACCGCCACCACGAACACCAGCACGGCAGAGAGCGCCACGCGCGGGAACGCGCCTTTAGAGCCCAGGCCACGCCAGATGAACGGCAGCACCAGCCACAGGCCAAGGAAGAAGGTGACGTCGAGGCGCGGAGTCAGCGCCCAGAAGTCAGAGCCCACTTCCCACAGCGACCAGATTGTGGTTGCCAGCAGGAACAGTGCGTACAGCAGCAGGGCTGCACCCCGGCGTCGATACAGCAGGAAAGCGGTAATCAGCAGAACCACACCCGCGATGATGTAGTAGAGCGAACCGCCCAATTTAGCCAACCAGATACCACCGATTAACAGGTATAAACCACTCAGCGTGGCGAAAATAGCCGTTAACAGGATCAGTATTCTTGATGCTTTACTTTGCATAGTTTGAACCTTACCAAAATTTAAAGTCGTCGATTGAGCATAAGCCCAATCTTTTAAAACACCCTTTTACCCGTCATATTTCAAGCTGCCTCTGCGTTGGCTGCTCTCACTCACCCGAATCACTGACTCATGTAAGCTCATCGGGATTCGTTCTCTTGCCGCCTTGATGCAACTCGAACTATTTAAGGTAAGTACTGCCCTATCCATCGGGTGTTTTTTACCCGCGAACGTTCGCAGGCTGTTGCTGGATTCTTTGCTATCAGAACTGATAAGCGAGCGTCGCGCCGCCACCCCAGTTGCGCCCCGGCGCCGGTTCGAAGTAGCGCCCGTTGCCTTCATTAACAATCACTGAGCCAACGTACTGGCGGTCGAACAGGTTGTCGACGCGGCCAAACAGATCAAGGGACCACTGGCTCCAGTTGAAGCGATAGCCGCTGTTGAGGCTGGCGACGGTATAGGTCGCTGCCTGCGCGTCATTGGCGTCATTGGCCTGAATGCTGCTCATAAAGCGAATATCGGCCCCGGCATGCCAGCCGCTTTCCGGTGCATACTCCAGCGAAGCGTAGCCCATATTGCGCGCGATGCCCGGCAGGCGATTGCCCGCAGGGGTGCAGCTGCCGCTGGCAGAGCAGGTTTCGTTACGGTAGGTGGCATCCAGCAGCGTCCACGCCATTTTCAGGCGCCAGTCCATCGCAAACTGCTGATCAAAGCCCAGCTCGACGCCGCGACGGCGGGTCTCACCGGCGTTTTTATATACCGCACGTCCGCCGGAACTGCTGTCGACCACCAGCTCGTTATCGGTGTTGGTCTGGAACACGGCGGCAGTCAGCAGGCCATAGCCGATACGGGTTTTGCTGCCCAGCTCAAAAGTATCGCTGGTGGCCGGCTTCAGCCCGAGGTTCAGCCCGGTCTGCGTGCCGGAAGTGGAGCGATATGAAAGCTCATTGATGGTCGGGGTTTCAAAACCGCGCCCGGCGGAGAAGTAGACATTCCACGCGTCGCTGACGGCATAGTTGATCGAGCCCATCGGCAGCAGCTTGTGGTAGCGCGCGCTGCCGCTGTCGTCACCGTTGCCGGTGGTAATGTAGTAGTCGGTGGAGTCAAAGCTGACGGTGCTGTAGCGCAGGCCGGCATCCAGCGTCCACTTTGGCGTTAGCTGCCAGCTGGTTTGCAGATAAGGGTCGAGGTTCCACATGGTGTTCTTCTCGTTGCGCCGCTGCGCCCCTTTCTCGCCAAACTCCGGCACGCCCCCCACCAGATTAAAGTTCTGGAAGCCCTGGCGGCGCTCGGTCATGGTTTCATAGTCGATGCCGCCGGTCAGCGTTACCGGCATTGCCCCGAGCAGGCCATCGTGCTTCCAGCGGGTATCGACGCCCTGATATTTACGCTCCAGCACGATTACGCCACCCGGATAGGCCGGATTGTTCTGCGGTCCCTGGGGGATCGACTGGTACTGAGTGGTATGGCGCTCGCCGTGCCAGGTGGTGAGCGTCAGCAGGTCGTTGTCGCTCATCTCGCGCTGATAGCGCAGGCCGAGCTGGGTCTGGTCGAGGCTCTTACGGGTGTTAAAGTTATCGCCACGCGGCGACTGGCGCGGGTTGGCTTTGTATTCGTCTTCGGTCAGGCCACCAGGATCGTTGGCATCCACCGATACGCTGTTGAACATCAGCGTCAGGGTACTGACGTCATCGAGGCGCACGCCAAACTTACCGTTGCCGAGGCTTTTCTGCGTGCCGCTATGGTCACGAAAGCCGTGGGTGGTGAAGCGCGAGCCGGACAGAGTGTAATTCACATCCCCGGCGTGAGTGCCGTCACCGGTGGCGCCGCTGGCTTTGACGCTGTTACGCCAGCTGCCAAAACTGCCGAAGTAAGTACCCGCTTCGAGCGTGGTGGGCTGAGTCCCGGTGGTGGTATCGATATTCACCACGCCGCCGGAGGCGTTACCGTACAGCGCAGAGTACGGGCCGCGCAGCACTTCAACTTTGCCAATCGAATTAATGTCGATGTTTGAGGTCTGGCCCTGACCGTCCGGCATGGTGGCCGGAATACCGTCAACGTACATGCGCACGCCGCGCACGCCGTACATCGAACGGCTGCCGAAACCGCGCACCGACAGCTGTAAATCCTGGGCGTAGTTCTGACGGTTCTGGATCTGTAACCCCGGCACGCTGCCAAGGCTTTCGGAGAGATTGACCTGAGCGCTGGCGTGGCGCATATCATCGCCATCAATCACGCTGACGGCGGCAGGCGTATCCAGCTCGGAGAGGCCGGTACGCTGTTTAATCACCATCAGGGAAGGTTCCTGCTCCTGAGTGGCGGCGGCAGAGGATTGCGCATAGCTGATGGCGACCGGCGTCATCAGAAATAGCGGCGTCAAAAAGAGAGCAGAGGTTTTTTTATTCACTGGAATTATTCGATAAGTAAAATTACCAAAAGGCCTGCCCGGCTCCGCCGGATAGGCGCCCGTCACTCCCTGACGTCCAACTGTTATGTATCAGCGAGGCAACCTGCCAAAAGTATATAACCCCTTGACCAGTTTGCCTGGAAATTACACAAGTCAGTGATTCCTGCGATAGGTTGTATCGCCTGTTGTGCCCGCCGCAATCGGGTTGCTTCGCCGCACTAATGTGATCCAAGTCTCAAAACGGAGGCGATTGTAGCACTCATTAATTTGCTTGCGAACTATTGTTAACGATTTAGCTGAATTGATTCAGTTTAATGTTACAAAACGCAGGGTTATTGCCGCAGGCACAGCACAATGAAAGTGAATGCTAACTATTTCTCAGAGCATTCTGCCGCAATGACTGCGCCGCTTCGCCGGGCTATACTAAGCCGATTCTCATAAACTGAGTGGCCCTTCAACCAACAGGATGTGCTATGCAGTCTTCAGGAACCCGGCAAATATCCTCATTACTCTTCCCACTGCCTGTTGCGCTGGCTCTGCTGCTTAGCGCCTGCTCCTCCGACTATCAGGGGGAAACGTGCGCTGCGACAGTCTCGACGCTCAGCGGCCAGTCGCTGGGTACGACTCAGGGCAAAGTTATTGACCGCTTTAGTTCTTTCTCAGTCACTCTGCCGGATTTACAGGTGGAGAGCGGCGCACTGCTCTCTTCCGATCGCCAGCTCTACGTCCCTTCGGCCACCACGCCGGACGGCTGGCTGGCCCAGCGTATTTCTGAGCACCGGTTCAGTATTATCAACGCGCCAAAAGATCGGAACATCACTTTTACCTGCCCTTAACTTTGCGAAGAGATGCCCTGCCGATGAACACCAGCCTACTGATTAGCAACCGACAGACCTTTTTTGGCGCTGGCAGCCTGCAACAGCTGCTGCCGCTGCTCAACGCCGAGCCGCTGGCGACCGTGCTGTTCTGCGGCCGCTCGTTTCTTAATGGCCCCGCCTGGCAACGGCTACAGGCCGGGGTGGAACCGCTGCTGTGCGGCATCGAAGTGGTCAGCCACGAGGCCTCGCCCGCGGAAATAGACGGCTGGGTAGCACGCTGGCGCGGCAAGGCGCAGCGCGTGGTCGCCATTGGTGGCGGCAGCGTGATAGACGCCGCGAAAGCGGTCGCCGCCCTCAGCCAGCACCCGCTCAACACCCTGCGCTACCTGGAAAAGGTTGGCGATACGCCGGTCAGCGGCGCGACCCTGCCGCTGATCGCCATTCCGACCACCGCCGGAACCGGCAGCGAAGTGACGCAGAATGCAGTGATCACCGATAAAGCGGCGATCAAAGTCAAAGCCTCGCTGCGCCACGCTAACTTTGTGCCGCAGATAGCGATCCTCGACCCGCACCTGCTGCGCGGCGCGTCCGACCACGTGCTGGCGTGCTGCGGTATTGATGCCTTTACCCACCTGTTCGAGGCGTATCTCTCTGCAAAAGGCAACGCCTTTAGCCGCCAGACGGCCATCGCCGGGATGCAGGCGTTTATTCGCGGCTGGTCGGCGCTTAATCGTGACGATGCCAGCGGGGATGAAGCCCGCGAACAGATGATGCTGGCCTCCTGGCTGGGCGGACAGAGCCTGAGCATGGCCGGGCTGGGGGTGATCCACGGCATTGCCGGGGAGCTTGGCGCCATCAAAGATTATCATCACGGCGAAGTGTGTGGCCGCCTGCTGCTGCCGTTCCTCAGCCTGCTGGAGCAGAGCGAAAATGCGCAGCAGGTCAGACTGATGCAGCAGCTGGCCGCGCTGCTTTTCCCGCAGGCCTCACCCGATGCCCCGGCCCGTCAGCTGAGTGAGTGGTTACGCACTAACGCCATTACCCCGTTCTGGCACTCCCCGCCCGCGCTGAGCGCCGCGGAAGTTGACTGGATCCTGGCGCGTTCCAACAGCAAAAATTCGCTGGTCAGCTACAGCCGTGAGCAGCAGAACCGGCTGCTGAGCGAGGCGTATTCCATTAGCGATTAATGCCGCGGGCGGCAAAAGCGGCTTAATCGTGTCTACACTTACCCCCTGGCTCTATAAACGGGAGAACGTGATGAAGATTGATTTAAGCGGCAAAACCGCCATTGTCACCGGGTCCACTAAAGGTATTGGTAAAGGTATCGCTCAGGGTCTGGCTGCAGCAGGTGCCACGGTGGTCGTCACCGGGCGCACCCAGCCGCAGGTTGATGCGCTGGTCAAAGCGCTGGGCCACGGCGCACGCGGACATGCGGTTGACCTCGGTACGGCGGAAGGCTGCAAAGCCCTGCTGAAAGCCGAACCGCGCTGCGATGTGCTGGTGAATAATGTCGGCATCTTCCCCGGCGGTGACTTCTTTGAAACCGACGACGAACTGTGGCAGAGCATCTGGGACATTAATGTCATGTCGGCCGTGCGCCTCAGCCGCGCCTATATGCCGCAGATGATCGACTCCGGCTGGGGGCGAGTGGTGTTCCTCTCGTCCGAGTCCGCCATCAATATTCCTGCTGATATGATCCACTACGGCGTGAGTAAAACCGCGCTGCTGGCGCTGTCACGCGGGCTGGCAAAAGCCGCAGCCGGGACCGGCGTGACGGTCAACGCCGTACTGCCCGGGCCTACGCTGTCCGACGGCTTTGCCGACTTCTTTAAACAGGAGCTGGCTGACGGTGCGGATCTGGAAGAGCTGGGCGTGAAATTCGTCAAGGCCAATCGTCCGACCTCGGTGATCCAGCGCGCCGCCAGCGTTGAAGAGGTCAGCAATATGGTGGTGTACGTCTGCTCCCCGCTGTCGTCCGCAACATCCGGCGCGGCGCTGCGCGTCGATGGGGGCGTGGTCGAAACCCCGTTCTGAACAGCAGGCACCGCGCCGTGCGGTGCCTGTTTTTCGTTAGTGAAGATTAAAGATTTCGTTAAACCCTGCCGTCTCAGACTTTTACCCTTGTTCGCCCCGCCGCCAGACGCCACATTCCTGCTGTCTGAACATTGATTCAACCGCAAGGAATAACAAGATGAAAAAAAGCCGCACTATTGCCCTGTCAGCAATGATATTCAGCAGCCTGAGCCTGAGCGCGTTTGCTCAGGGTCCTGACGAGGGGCCCGGCCAGCAGCCGGTTAAGCACCCGCAGCAAAATCAGCCCCATCAGCCCCATCAGCAGAATCAGGGTGGAATACCGCAGCGCGGCGCTGAGCACCAGGCCAACAACCACCCACAGCAGCGCCAGCCCGATTTTCGTCGCGGTCGCCCGCTGCCGCAGCAGTATCGTGGTGAGGGATATCAGGTTAACGACTGGCACAAACGCGGCCTGAAAGCACCGCCGTCCGGCCACCGCTGGGTGAATGTGAAGGGTAATTACGTGTTAATTGCCGTCGCCACCGGGGTGATTGCCTCGGTGATTGCGCATCATTAAATTCGCCCTTTGCCGTCGCAACATACCGGCTACTGTAGGGGTCGGGCACGCCCGACCCGAAATGTTAAATCAGAATGAACTCCAGTTATCGTCCACCGATGCCAGCGCGGGTTTCGCCAGGCGTGGTGCCGGGGCGATCGCCGGAACTTTGCCCGCGCTGGCCGCAGCCACCACCGGGCGGCCAGACTGCAGGCGGAAGGCCGCCACCAGCTGGTTCATATTCACCGCCTGCTCCTGCAGCGACTGCGAAGCTGCGGAAGCCTCCTCCACCAGCGCGGCGTTCTGCTGGGTCACGGTATCCATCTGTCCAATCGCCAGGTGCACCTGCTCAATCCCCTGGCTCTGCTCCGAGGTTGCTGCCGCCATTTCGCCCACGATATCAGCCACCTGACGAATCGATCCCTGCACCTTCGCCATATTGTCACCGACGTCAGCGGCCTGAACAGAACCGCTTTCGACCAGCTGTGCTGAAGTCACAATCAGATCTTTGATCTCTTTTGCTGCAGTGGAGGAGCGCTGCGCCAGGCTGCGCACTTCGCTTGCCACTACCGCAAATCCGCGCCCCTGCTCACCGGCACGCGCCGCTTCCACCGCCGCGTTCAGCGCCAGAATATTGGTCTGGAAGGCGATGCCCTCAATCAGCCCGGTAATATCAGAGATCTTGCTGGAGCTGGTTTTAATTTTTTCCATGGTGCCGACCATCGCCGCCACGGCGTTGCCGCTGTGGACCGACAGATCGTTGGCGGTGCTGGCCAGCGTGCTGGCCTGGCGGGCGTTTTCGGCGTTCTGTTTCACCGTGTCGTTCAGGGTGCTGATGCTGGCCGAAGTCTGCTCCAGCGAAGCCGCCTGCTCTTCGGTGCGCGCCGAGAGATCTTCGTTACCGGCGGCGATCTGGGTGGACGCCGAGCTGACCGACTGCGCCGACGAGGTCACGGAGGTCAGCACCCCGGAAACGCGCGCCATCAGGCTGTTAAACGCCAGAGCGGTTTTACCGATCTCATCGTTGCGCGACGCATCAACCTGCTGGGTCAGGTCAAGGGATTCACTGACCGATTCCATCACGCTCTGCATGCCGTTCAGGCTGTTGCGCACGCTAAGAATAGTTTTCACCGCCAGCAGCCCCATCACAATAATGATGACGCTGGCGAAAATCAGCGTACCCCAGAACACTTTGCTATAGATTTCAGCATTCTGACGGCGCAGGTCGTTACCAATATCGATGTTAACCTGAATCTGGGCCTGCAGACCGGCAACCAGTTTACGCACAATTGCACCCACACCGTTTTCGCCCTGAATCATTGGCAAGGACTGTGCATCATCATGCGCACGGGATGCGGTAATAAATGCCGGCATCGCCCCCTGAATAGCGGTGATGGTGTTCAGCGCGTCATTCGTCATCTCGCGATCCTGATCGCTGGAGATATCATTCGCCATGTAGTAGTCGGTCAGCGTTTTCAGCCGTGCGACAATTTGCTCAATTTTGTTTTCAATCCCGGGTTGCTTGCTGTTGTCGTTTTCACTCTGATGCTCATACAGCGCAACCAGTAATCCGTTGCTGGCACTGATGGCTTTATCCAGGTCTTTAATACTGGGGATGGCATTCACCTGCACATATTCAAAGCGCGACTGGAAGCCGCTGATGGCGTACAGGGAGTAAGCGGAAAGCGCAATCAGAGAAAGCGCCAGGAGGGAAAAGATTAAAAACAGCCTTTTGGTGATGGTCATACTAAATCCCCTGCGTGTGGTGTGCCAGTAATCAGGCAATTAAGCTGGCTGTTATTGGTCAGCCATCATTATTGCCCCCGGTGGTTCCGGGGGCTTCAACACAGGGTTATCGGAAGTTTAGCGGGGTAACTTTACCCGCGGGGAACAACATTCAGGAATATATTTTCCATTTGCCTTACGGCAGCATCAGCACGCTGCCGTCACCTCTGCCAGCCAGCCGGGGCGCATTTCCGGCACCGCGCGCAGCAGCTCGGCAGTGTAGTCATCCAGCGGGGCGCTGAATACTTCACCGAGCGCCCCCTGGCGTACCACTTTTCCGTAGCGCAGTACCATCACCTCATCCGCCACCGCGCGCACCACGTGCAGGTCATGGGTGATAAACAGCAGCGAGACGCCGGTTTCCTGCTGCAGGGTTTTCAGCAGCGCCAGCACCTCACGCCCGACCAGCGGATCGAGCGCTGAGGTGGGCTCATCGCAGACGATCAGCTCCGGCTCTACCGCCAGCGCGCGGGCGATGCAGACGCGCTGCTTCTGGCCACCGGACAGCGCATGGGGATAACGCTCTGCCAGCTGCGGCGACAGGCCAACTTTCTCCAGCAGTTCATTCACCCGTGCCTTACGCTGCAGTGCGGTCCGCTCACTCAGGCAGACCATCGTCCGCTCAATCTGCAGGCCGATCGTTAGCCGTGGATTCAGGGCAGTGTCAGGGTGCTGATGAATGAGCTGCACGCGCTGCAGCTGCTGGCGCGTGCGCTGGCGCAGCGTGGCAGGCAGCAGCTGGCCGTTGAAACGGATTTCGCCCCGGGACGGCGCGACCAGACCACACACCGCGCGGCCCAGCGTCGATTTACCCGCGCCGGATTCACCGATCAGCGCCAGCGTGCGGCCGCGGCCGATTGCCAGCGACACCGCATGCAGCACCGCCTCCCCGTGGTAATCCACGCTGACTTCCGTCGCGGTCAGCAGCGGCAGCGTGCTGCTGCGCGGCGGGTGCGGCTCGCCGTGGCTGTGCAGCAGCTGGCGAGTATAGGCCTGCTGCGGATGGCTCAGCAGCGCCGCCGTCTCGCCACTTTCCACTTCGCGACCGTGACGCAGCACCATAATTCGCTGGCTGAGCTGCGCCACCACCGCCAGGTCGTGGCTGATATAGAGCGCTGCCACGCCGGTCAGTCGGATAATTTGCTGGATCGATTTCAGCACTTCCAGCTGGGTGGTCACGTCCAGCGCGGTAGTCGGCTCATCAAAGACAATCAGCTGCGGTCCGGCACAGATCGCCATGGCAATCATCGCACGCTGCAGCTGACCGCCAGAAACCTGATGCGGATAGCGATGGAAGAACTGTTCCGGCTGCGGCAACTGTAGCTGACTGAAGATCTCAAGCGCACGACGGATCGCCGCCTGGCGATCCAGTACGCGGTGGCGAATCGCGCTTTCAATTACCTGCTCGCCGATCTTCTGCGCCGGGTTAAACGCCGCGCTGGCCGACTGGGCAACGTAGGCGATTTTCGCGCCGCGCACCTTGCGCCACTGGCGTTCCGATAGCGCAGTCAGATCGCTACCGTCGAAGAGGATCTGCCCGCCGCTAAGCCGCATGCCGTGACGGAAGTGGCCGAGGATAGCCTGGCCGATGGTCGACTTGCCCGCGCCGGACTCGCCGATCAGCCCCAGCACTTCCCCCTTGCGCAGGGTAAAGGAGATCTCTTCCACCAGGGTAGCCGCGCCTGCGGTCACCCGCAGCTGTTTAACCTGTAATAACGCCTGTTCGCTCATGCTCTACTCCTGCCAGCTGCGGGTGTGCTGGCTTAACAGCCAGTCGGCCACGCTGTTTAATGCCAGTGCCAGTAGCGCAATCGCCGCGCCGGGGATCAGCGCCGCCCAAACGCCAAACAGAATGCCATCTTTATTATCGCGCGCCAGTCCGCCCCAGTCGGCGGTCGGCGGCTGAATGCCCAGCCCTAAGAACGACAGCGCTGAAAGAAATAGCAGGATAAAGATAAAGCGCAGGGCAAATTCGGCCACCAGCGTGGTAAAGGCATTCGGCAGAATTTCGCGCCACAGCACCCAGCCAAGGCGCTCACCGCGCAGCCGCGCTACCTCAATAAACTCCTGCGCGGCAATCTCCAGCGCCAGCGCACGCGCCACGCGCAGCACGCGGGTCGACTCCAGAATGCCGAGCACCAGCACGATCACCGGGATGGTCTTCGGCAGCATGGCTAACACCACCAGTGCCAGAATCAGCGTCGGGATGGCCATCAGAATATCGTTGAGGCGCGAGATCAGCTGGTCCACCCAACCGCCGAAGTAACCGGCCAGAAAGCCGAGGAAGGTGCCAATGGCAAAAGCCAGCAGCGTGGCCACCGCGCTGACGCTGAGCGAGGTGCGCGTGCCCCAGATCAGGCGGGACAGCAGGTCGCGCCCGAGGTTATCAGTGCCCAGCCAGCTGTCCGGCGACACGCCCGCCCAGGCGCTGCCGACCACCTGGTCCGGCGCAAACGGCGCCAGCCACGGCGCCAGCAGCGCCACCAGCACAAACAGGCTCAGCCCGATAACGCCGGGCAGTACGGAAAGTTTCAGCCTGAACATCAGATCAATTCCTTGTAAAACGCAGACGCGGGTTAGCCAGCAGCGTGATGATATCCGCCAGCAGATTAAGCAGAATGTAGATCCCCGCCAGCAGCAGCGCGCAGTCCTGGATCACCGGGATATCGCGCTTGCTGATGCTGTCGACCATATATTGTCCGAGGCCCGGATAGACAAACACGTTCTCGACGATCACCACGCCGACCATCAGCCACGCCAGGTTAATCACGATCACGTTAACGATCGGCCCCCAGGCGTTGGGCAGCACGTGACGAAACAGGATAGCCGAGGGTGACAGCCCCTTCATTAGCGCAGTATCAACATACGCCGCGTTTTGCGCGCTGACTAACGCTGCCCGGGTCATATTGCTCATATGGCCGAGGATAGCGAAGATCAACGTCATGCACGGCAGCGCGACGGCCAGCAGGCGATCCCCCAGCGGCATGCCGTCGGAGATGCTGCTATTGCTCGGCAGCCAGAACAGAGTGATCGAGAAGATCAGGATCAGCAGATAGCCGGAGAAGAACTCCGGCAGCGAGACGGCGGCGCGGGTGAAGAAGTTGAGCAGGCGATCGATCCAGCTGCCCTGAAAGCGCGCCGAGACAAAGCCAATCACCAGCGCCAGCGGCACGGCAACGATGGCGGTGAAAAACGCCAGCGACAGCGTATTTGCCAGCCTGTCGAGCAGCACCGGGCCGATAGCTTCGCGGCTGGTAAAGCTGTGGCCAAAATCACCCTGCAGCACGCCGCCCAGCCAGGCAAGATAGCGCCCGGCAGCGGGCTGATCCAGCCCCAGCTGTTGATTAAGCACCGCCACCGCCTGCGGCGTGGCGGTCTGGCCGAGGATAGCCGTCGCAGCATTGCCCGGCAGCAGCTGGATACCGACGAAAATCAGCACAGAGACCACCAGCAGCATCGCTACACCCGCCAGCAGGCGCTGGCCAATCAGTTTTAACAGAGGAAGGTGGCCCTTCCCCCGGCGTTCAGATAAATGACTCATTAGCTGTTATGCAAACCACACTTTTTCCGCTGCACGGTTACCGCTCATGGTGAAGCCCGGGATCGCCACGAAGCCGTTAATTTTGCTGCTGGCGGCGTCCAGCGCATCGGCATACAGCGGAATAATTTCGCTGCCTTTTTCCACCAGCATCAGCTGGATATCGTGGTAAATCTGGCGGCGTTTCTGCTCGTCCTGCTCCCCGCGCGCGGCGGTCACCAGTTGGTCAAACGCTGGCTCTTTCCACTGCGACTCATTCCACGGCGCACTGCTGGTGAACACCAGCGACAGCAGCGCATCCGCCGTCGGGCGCAGCGACCAGTTAGAGGAGACAAACGGCTTTTTCATCCAGACGTTGTCCCAGAAGGCATCATCCGGTACGCGCTCTACCTTCAGCGGGATACCGGCCTTTTCTGCCGAGTTCTGATACAGCTGCCCGGCATCCACCGCGCCAGGGAATCCGGCCTCTGCCACCGACAGCACCAGCGGGCCGCTGAAGCCGCTTTTCTGCCAGTGATATTTGGCTTTTTCCGGGTCATACGGGCGCTGCGGGATATCTTTGGCGAAATAGGGGCTGGACGGGAAGATTGGGTTGTCATTCGCCACGGTGCCGAAGCCGCCGAGCACGGTTTTGATAATCTGCTCGCGATCGATGGCGTATTTCAGCGCCAGGCGACCGTCCAGGGTATTAAACGGCGCGGCCGTCGCCAGGCCGGGGAACGTGAAGATCTGGCTGTCGCGCGAACGCAGCAGCTGGATATTCGGCATGTGCTTAAGGCGCTCAACAATGCGCGGATTAACGCGGTTGATCAAATGTGCTGAGCCGCTGGCCAGCGCCGCGACGCGGGCAGTAGAGTCATTCATCGCCAGCGTTTCTACCGAGTCGACGTGGCCGCGCGCCGGGTTCCAGTGGTTCGGATTACGCTTCACCAGCGTGCGCACGCCCGGCTTGAAGCTTTCAAGAATGAACGCCCCGGTGCCAATACCTTTGTCGAAGTTTTCATTTTCGGCAGTGATGGCAAAGTGAACATCGCTCAGCAGCGCGATAAACTCGACGTTCGGCTCCTTCAGCTTGATGGTCACCTGATTGGGTGCCGTCGCCTCCAGCGACACCACCGGATCGAGGTAGCCTTTCACCGAAGAACTGGATTTCTCAGCGCGGTGATGGTTCAGCGAGTAAACCACGTCTTTTGCTGTCAGGGTGCGGCCGTCGTGGAACTGCACCCCTTTGCGGATGTTCAGCACCCAGGTTTTGCTACCGTCGCGGGTTTCCCAGCTCTCCGCCAGCGACGGTGTGATCTTACCGTGCTCATCCACTTCCGCCAGGCAGTTAAACAGCTGCGAGCCGACGAAGTACATATAGGATTCAAACCAGAACGCCGGATCAAGGCGGTCAGTGCTTGAGGCATTGTCCATGCCGACCTTCAGATGGCCGCCCTTTTTCGGCGTGGCCGCAGCGGTATCCGCTGCCCACACCGACTGGAATGGCAGGCCGGAACAGGCTGCCGCCACGGAGAGCGCGCCGGTAGTTTTGATAAAATCGCGACGATTCATCATGGTGTATTCCCTGTTTTTTTATCGTTGTTATGGCGCATGGCGCGGTGAAAATAAGGCGTTTACTTCAGCGCGGCGGCCAGCCGCGCAATATGCTGCGGCCCGATACCGCAGCAGCCGCCGACCAGCGTGGCCCCGGCAGCAACCCACTCCTGCGCCCAGCGCAGATACCCTTCCGGATGCGTGTCTTTACGCAGGCCGCTCAGCCCTTCGTTGGCCCCGCCGCCGTTGCTGCCGTGCTCGAATGCGTTGGCATAAACGCCAATCCCGGCAGCCGACCCGAGACGCTGCAGCGTGGCCTGCGCCTGCTGAACCGCAGAGAGCATCACTTCAGGATGGCTACAGTTGAACAGAATATTTTCTGCCCCCAGCTCAAGCGCTTTCTCCACAGCGGCCTTCACGCTCTCGCCTGAGCGCAGCGTGCTGGCAGCTTTCGGCTGGTCCGGGTCATCGTGCAGGCTGAACGACAGCCACAGCGGCTGCGGCTGATTGGCAACCGCCTGATGGATCGCCACGGCTTCAGCAATGGAGCTGATGGTTTCACCCAGCCAGACGTCAACGTAAGGTGCCTGAGCAGCCACCAGCACCCGGTGGATTGCGATGGCCTGCTCAGCGACAAACAGATCGGGGCGATAGGAACCGGCGGCGGGCGGCAAGCTGCCCGCGACTCTTACCGGATGTGCGGCAGCATCGGCTGCCTGGCGCGCCAGCTGACCGGCCAGCGCAGCAAGGCGCTCACCGTCTGCGGCAAAACGCGCTGCGCCGATATGGAAGGGAACCACGGCATAGCTGTTGGTGGTCAGGGTACCTGCGCCAGCCTCGACAAAGCTGTCGTGGACCGCACGCACCTGTTTAGGTGCCTCATACAGCGCCAGTGCCGACCACTCCGGCTGGCGGAAGGGCGCCCCCACCCTCGCCAGCTCACGCCCCATCCCACCGTCCAGAATCTCGATATGCTGCGTCATTGGCCTGTTCCCATTGAGAAATTTCTAATGGTGGCCATGCTACCGAAATTGATGGCTACATGTCCAGACGTCTATATGGGAAAGTTCGGGATAGTTTACTCACCCAGGGTATAAAGAGGGTAAAGCGCCCGCAGGCGCTAGAAGATCAGTTTGGCAATGGCAAGACCAAAGCCTAAGACCGCGAACTGTGAAGTGACGATCCAGCGGGTTTGCGCAGCCAGGCACTGATGCAGTTCGACACGTAAACCGTTCACATCGCTTTGGGTGGCATAATTCGATTTGATAATCCCGACATCAATTTTCAGGGTGCTGACGTCCTCCTTTAATTCCTTAACATCACTCTTAAGCACGCCGACGTCATCTTTCAACCTGTCGACATCGACTTTCAAGATGCCAACATCCTTTTGCAGAACGCCCACATCTATTTTTAAGATACTGACGTCACCCTGCAAAATACCCACGTGCCCTTCCAGCCTGTCCATGCGATTGTCCATTTTCTCGTCCTTTGTATGTGCGCGTCTGATTAAACCTTGCTCAAACCGGAGACGATCTTATAACCGTTTCTTAGCCTGCAGCAAGTGCTGAGGGCACGGTTTTTTGCGGCGCAGGCCGAAAAATCACCCTGTAATGCAGTGCAACTAAGGAAAATAAAGTACTGATAAGTTAACGAGTTAGGTGTTCAGGTAAGAGGATTTTCTGCGCGGAGACGAAGATGCCGGTGGCGAGTGCCACCGGCAGAGAAGCGGTTAATGGTTGCCGACAATATTGCCGAGAATGATCGAAGTGATTATCCCGGTGGCCGCAGCAATCAGCACATAATTACCGTCAACATAGGCCCAGTGCTCACCGCGCGGTGGCTCATCCAGGCCGCGATCGCGCCAGTCGTCAACCCGATAATCGTCGCCACGGAAGCGGTCCGGTGCCGGGTGGCCGCGACGGAAGTCATGGCCCTGCCACGCAAAATGGTCACGCTCGCCTGGACCACCGCGACCGCGATGGTCGTCGCCGCGCTCATTGTGCCCACGATCGTCATGGCGATCGTCGTGACGCTCATCGCCACCGTGATTATCGTGACCGCCCTGCTGATGCCACTCGCGGTCCGGGCCATTACCCGGACCGTCTGCGTAAGAGAGGGTGGTGAAAAGGCTGCTTGCTGTGAAAACGCTAATAATCAGTGCCAGTGTTGTTTTTTTCATGGGTGTATCCTCGATTTGCTCACGGCCTGCTGACTGCCGTGGCTTAAATATCGGGGATAACGCAACACTTCCCTATCTCACGAACTCCTAAAACCGAATGATTAGCGTCTTATTTTCACCTTCTTAACGCAATCCTTACTTAACCGTATGACAAGCCGCCGTTAATTCAGCTGGTAGTCAAGGGTGATCTCAGCGTTAAGCACCTGCGAGACCGGGCAGCCCGCTTTGGCCTTCTGGATGATGCTGTCGAACTTATCTTTATCAATGCCCGGCAGTACTACCTTGCTCTGCAGCTCAATTTTAGTGATGGCGAACCCATCCCCTTTTTTATCCAGTGACACATCGGCAACGGTATCGATGCTTTCAGGGGTGTAGCCTTCGTTGCCCAGCATCAGCGACAGCGCCATGGAGAAGCAGGCGGAGTGTGCCGCGCCAATCAGCTCTTCCGGATTGGTGCCTGGTTTGCCTTCAAAGCGGGTATTGAAACCGTAGGGCTGCTGGCTTAGCGCACCACTTTCGGTAGTGATGGTGCCTTTACCTTTTTTGATGTCGCCTTCCCAGTGTGCCTGTCCTTTCTTATGAATGGTCATTGTTTTCCTCCTGTTGTTTAGTCAGCTACCAGTATAGACACTGTCGGCGACAGCGCAGGTTGTTTACTGAGCAGACGAAAAAAACCCGCCGGGCGGCGCCTGCCCGTGATGCGTTCGGCGGACCTCCGCCTCTCCGCGAACTTAACAATGAAAATAATAAGCTTCGTCAATGCATAATTGTCATATCGTTGTTTAACGATTAACTTTTTCGCACCCTGTCCATAAACCCTCTCAGATCTTTTTTTCTGGAGCTGGCAGGCTATAGACTGCTTAAGCCCAATCCGGGCGGAGCAGACTTAAGGACGAGAAATGGATAATTACCTGGATAAAAACCGCTTTATAAGCCTTTACTACGCTAACGCTCAGAAAGATGCTGTCATCCTGAGGAAAACCGCTGACCACGCAGGCTTTAGGTATTTAAGAAGTCCTGTAGTCCGCGACGGCTTCATGAAGAACATTGATACATTCATACAATCTCAACTGAATGGCATCAGTAAAAGCAAAAATGAAAGTGAGTGCAGAGAATGCATATTCAACCTCAGAAAGCAAAAAGAGCATATCGATAACCAGACATTTAGCCTTATGAACGGACGAGCTAAAATAATAGCATCAGGTCAGGTTGTTAAAGAGCTGGACACCTGGGGCTATATTATTAATGGCGTTGGGGTGGTTATTGGTGGAATTCAGCTTGTAGCTGGAGTGGGAATAGCAATTTCATCTGCCTTAACAGGAAACATTATAGGTGTGGGAGCAGGGGCCTTTTTGGTAGTACATGGGTTGAACTCTTTGCAAGAAGGGGGGTGAATTTATGGAAAGGTAAGGATGATACAGTCGGATTCATGAGAGAAAGATACATTGAAACGGCAATATTTCTTGGATTCGATAAACGAACAGGAAGCATTGCGTATAGTTCCGTAGATCTCTTACTATCCGGCTATGGATTAGGTCGTTTAGTGTTAAAGCCAGACGAATTTTGCTTATTTAGGCATATCCCTACTGATTTTGTCAGGGGTTATAAAGTTGCCAGCGCCCCCTCATTAACGATAGAGGCCACAGGCGACACCCTTTCAATTTATAACGCGGTCACAGCCAAAAAACAACCCTACCTCTTATATTTAAAGTATATCTTCGCCCCTAATTTCATAGGGGCCATAACAAAAACAACAATGACTCCAAAAATGCAGCCAGACAGCATAATATAAAACCCCACATCATTACCCAATCTAAAAAACTCACTCACTGATAACAAAGCCAACATTATCAACATCATTATCGCAACAACAAAAACGCGTTTTATTCTCTTAATCACTTCACTGTGTGTGACACCATCTCTTTCCGACCAAAACTTGATAGAAGCAATTTCCTTAGACGTAAAGCCATATTTAATCAGTTTCTGTTCAGTATCATCAATCATCTTCATCCCTTAATTTTAACGTCATCCTATTGATAATAACTTTTTTACTTATCGTAATGTGCCGATTTTCAATATTATCGCGTTATTAGATTAAAAAACAGATTCGGGGTGATGTAGAGCAATAAAAAACCCGCCGGGCGGCGGGTTTGACAGGGGACTATTTTTTCAGGTTTGCCCTGACCTCTTGCACCTGGTCGGCGCTCACCGCAGCGGCTTTATTACTCCAGCCCTGGCGGATAAAGGTCGCCAGCTGCGCCACCTCGTCGTCGCTCAGGCGGTTGGCAAAGCCCGGCATCGCCAGCGTCGACGGTGCTTTAGCGGTGGAGGGCTGCTGCGCACCGGCCAGAATGGTATGGATAAGCCCGGTCGGATCGCCGGCATTAACAATCGTCGCCTGGTCCAGCTGCGGGAAGATGCGCGGCGCGCCCTTACCGGTAACGAAGTGGCAGGCACCACAGTTATCGAGGTACAGGCGCTCGCCGGTGGTCAGATTTTTCGCCGCCGTCAGTTTAGCTTCGGTCGGGCTCACGCTGTGGGTTGCCGCCGCCGGAGCAGGCGGGTTGCCGCCGATAAACTTCAGGTAGGCAGTGATTGCCTTGAGGTCCGCTTCCGTCATCCACGAGGTACTGTGCTCGATAACCGAGGTCATCTCCCCCCCCACCGCCGCTTTATCGTTACGCCCGGTCGCCAGGTAATCCACGGTTTCCTGCCCGGTCCAGTTCGGCAGGCCGCGCAGCGAGGGGACTTCCCAGCCGTTCAGTGACCCGCCGGAGAGGAACTTGCTGTCGCTGCTGTCGAGGGCTTTCTCGTTCATCCCTATGCCGCGTGGCGTATGGCAGCTGCCGCAGTGGCCGAGGCTCTCCACCAGGTAGGCACCGCGATTGACTTCCGCCGTTGCCCCGCCAATGGGCTGGAACGGTTTATCGCTGGTAAAGGCCCAGTTCCAAAAACGCATGCCCCAGCGCTGGCTGAACGGGAAGCTGAGATCGGTTTCCGGCGGCTGCTCGGTGCTCGGCTTCACGCCCTGCATAAAGTAAGCGTAGAGCGCGTGCATATCGGCATCGCTGATTTTGGCGTAATCCGGATACGGCATCGCCGGGTAGAGGCGCGTGCCGTCAGGCAGCACGCCTTTGCGCACCGCGTCCGAGAACTGCTGCTCGCTGTAATTGCCAATGCCGTGCTGTTTATCCGGCGTGATATTGGTCGAGTAAATGGTGCCGAGATTAGACTCGATCGCCAGCCCGCCGGAGAATGCCGGTTTGCCCGGAAGAGTGTGGCACGCGCCGCAGTCGCCAAGGCGGGAAATGTACTCCCCCTGCTTTACCAGGCTGTCATCGGCCTGAGCCGAAGCCGCAAAAGTCGCCGCCAGCAGCACGGCATTGGCAAGCAGTAAACGTTTGAAGTTCATCATCGTCATCTCCTTATGCCTGAACCATCGGGCCGGGGTTTTTCAGGTAAATATCTTTAATCGCCTGGGCCGCCATCAGGGTGATAGCACCGATGGTGTCAGTCGGGTTCGCCTGGAAGTTCTGCGGGAAGGCGTTACCGCCCGGCACAAAGACGTTATGCACATCCCAGCTCTGCAGATACTTGTTCAGCGCGGAGGTCTGCGGGTTGTCGCCCATCACCGCGCCGCCGACGTTGTGCGTCGAGACGTATTTGGTCAGGTCGAAGTGCGCGTCCATTGGCAGGAAGCTTTCGCTGAAGCTGTCCGGGTTCAGCTCTTTAGTGATGTTGCTGACGATACCCTTCAGGTGCTGCTGCAGTTTCAGTTCGTTCTGCTTCCAGTCGAAGGTCATGCGCAGCAGCGGGTAGCCGTAATCATCGGTGTAGTTCGGATCGAGATCGAGATAGATATCGCGATACGACATGCAGGTGGTGGTGATGCTGATCTTCATCGAATGGCCGTACCACTCTTCCATCCCCTCTTTCCAGCCGGCGCCCCAGCTCGGAGTGCCTTTCGGCAGTGCGGTGCTGATGGGCGTACCGGTAGCCTGCGAGCTGTGGATCTTCGCGCCGCCGATAAAACCGAGGCCAGGACCGTCGAAGTTACCCGGAGAGATATCGTTAAACATCTGCCCGGTCGCACCGGCGGTGGCAAACGGGTTGAAGTTCTGATCTTTAAAGAACAGCGTCGCGCCGCCGTTACTGAGGAAAGCGTAGTTGCGCCCGACCACACCGTCTTCAGTGATCGGGTTATACGGCTTGCCGATGCCGGACAGCAGCATCAGGCGCACGTTGCAGAACTGGAAGCTGCTCAGCACCACGATTTTCGCCGGCTGGAAGCATTCGTTGCCGTCTTTATCAATATAGATCACGCCTTTGGCGGTCTTCTTATCGTCGTGCAGCACCACTTTCATCACGTTGGCATGCACTTCATAGGAGAAGTTATCCATGCGCTTCAGCGCGTCCATCACGGCGGTCTGCGGTGAGGCTTTTGAATAGTTAAGGCACGGATACTTACTGCAGTAGCCACAGTAGTTACAGGGGGCGATCTGGTTACCGTACGGGTTGGTCCAGGCGCGAGATACGCAGGCCGACGGGTTCGGGAACGGATGGTAGCCGAGCTTCTTTGCCGCTTTCACAAACAGGTTGTTGTTCAGCGTGTCTTCCAGCGCCGGTAGCGGCATGGGGTTAGCACGCGGGCCTTCAAACGGGTCGCCGCCTTCCAGTATCTGGCCGCGCAGGTTGCCGGTAGTACCGGACTGGCCGCAGATCATCTCAAATTTTTCGTAATAGGGTTCGATCTCTTCCCAACTGAACGGGAAGTCCATAATACGCATATCGTCCTGCAGCACCCCCGGGCCGTAAGCCTGGTCAGCATAGGTTTTCAGCTTCAGGTCGGTTGGCGTTGGGCGGATCAGCACCGCCGTCCAGTGCAGGCCGGAACCCCCGACGCCGTTACCCGGGCAGAATGCGCCCCATTTGCGCGTCGGCAGCGCGGTCTGGCTCATGTTGTAACGTACGGTGACGGCCGCTTCGGCGGTGGTCGCCATCACTTTGTTACGCACCGCGTAGGCGTACTCATCCGCCGGTTTCGGGTAAGCGAACTCTTCATAGCCGCGATCGGCACCGCGCTCCAGCGCCCGCACCTTCAGGCCAGCCATCGCCAGCTCAATGCTCATCAGCGAGCCAGCCCATCCCAGGCCGACGACAACGACGTCGACTTCTTCTTTATTGATTTGAGACATAATTAACCCTATCAACCCTTCATCTATCGCGCTGCAGCCGTGTGGGCTGCCTTTATTCACCCTGTTCACTGACTTCTGTAAGCTTCAGGGGGTTGGTTAAGTTGCCGCCTTGCCGCAACGCGAAATCTTTTGGCTGTCATTGACAAAAAACGAAAAAAGTAACAGCGGACTCAGGCGCGCTCGCCCTTGATGCTGATCGGGCCGAGTGGATACGGGACGTTGTGCTGCTTCACCCATTCCAGATAGCTGGCGCGCGCGCCGGGGAAGCCGATGGCAATCCACGCCTTCATCCCTTTATTACCCCCGTACATCGGATCGGAGAGATAACCGTGCTTGGTATCGGCCAGCAGCCCGCTGAAGAACTGTGACGCCTTCAGGTCCGGCTCACCAAGGTCGGCAAACTTAATATCGTTTTTTTGCAGTTGGGTCAGGACGCTGTCTTTATCCTGCGCAGACAGCTGATGGAAGGGTTTCTGGTGGTTCTGCTGGCACCACTGATTTGCCAGTTTGATGCCGGTTTTGTAGATCTGCTGAGGACGAAACGGGATCTGATACCCCATGGTGGCCGGGGCGTGCGCATCAAACGGCCCTTTCATATAGATTTCATCGCCAGAATCGCCGTGGATCTGCTGATCGATAAAGATCGGGACGTTGGTTTCCAGCGCGCCGGGTGCTTTGCCCTTGCCGCCGGCGGGGATCAGGCTGTCGCAGGCGGCGAGAATAAACTGCCACTCGTCGCTGCTGAAGAAGATCGGCTGGTACTCCGTCAGTTCTGGCGCGGCCATTTCTGCCGCCTGGGCTGCGGTCAGCCCTTTAAACACCATCTCCCCTAACGGTAATGCCAACAGCGACCCGATTAAAAACTTACGGCGGGTGGTTTCTTTTTGAAGAAGCATAGCGTTACGACTCTCACTTGCATGAAAAGTACACCCCCGTAAAGCAGGTGTAATTAAGGTTAAATAACTGTTTTTATCTGTTTACATTGGGGCAATGTTAACCATACAGATATTTCTAAATGTAAAAATAAAATACATTTTGTTTTAAAGTTAACATTAATAATGGCTCTAACATTTCATAACAATGTCACCATTAATTACGGGGATTAAAGCGTGGGACTTAGCGGAAATTTATGCACGCCTGCCGTAAAAACGGGCAAGAAATGCGCGCATTTGATTAACTACCGAGATAATAACCCACAGTAATAAAGTCAAAGAATTCTTCATTCCCCCTGATGTCACTATGCCATTAGCCTGCACCATGGCATGCCAGAGATTTTTCCAGGCGATAAGCACAACAACAGGGAAAACATTGTGGCTGCGGAGAAGTTGCTAAGGCTGCTTCCCCTCAGCCGGAGTCGCGCTCAACCAGCTGAAATCCAAGGTCAACCACCGCATCCTGCGGGCTGCGGCCTTCAATTTTGTCGGCCAGCCGCGTTGCCGCATCCTCACCCATTTTCACCCGGTCGATCGCCACCGTGGTAATGGCGGGCTGGTTAAAGGCAGCAAAGCTGAGGTCGCCAAAGCCAATCACCGCCAGCTGCTGCGGCACGGACAGCCCGCGTGCGCAGGCCTCCATAATGACGCCCTGCGCCAGGGTATCCGAGCTGCAGATAATCGCGTCGAAGCGCTCTCCCTGCGCCAGCAGCTGTTTCAGCCCCTGCCGCCCGGCCGCGAGCGAGGTCGGTACCGGGGCATTAACGCCGCGAATTCGGCTGCCAGCCTGGCCCTGCATTGCATCAACCAGCCCTTTGCGCCGCTGCTGAGCGCGGCGGTCGCCTGCCCACACCAGCCCGAGATTCAGGTAGCCGCGCTGCAGGCAGTATTGACCAATGCAGGTGCCGATTTTTTCGTGCGAAAAACCGACCAGCATATCGAGCGGCGTCGGCGTCATATCCCAGATTTCCACCACCGGTAGCCCGGCGTTGAGGATGGTCTTGCGCAGCTCAGGGCTGTGATGAATGCCGGTCAGCACCATGCCATCAGGACGGCGTGAGAGGATGGTCGCGACGATCTCCGCTTCCCGGTCATACGAATAGCCCGTTACGCACAGCAGCATATGGTAGCCGCGCTGCGCCAGCCGATCGCTGATGGCCTGAACGGTATCAACAAACATGCTGTTGTTGATCTGCGGCACCACCACGGCGATCAGACGGCTGCGCTTTGAAGCCAGCCCACCCGCCAGCATATTGGGAATATAGCCGGTCGCCTGGATCGCCTCCATCACCCTTGCCACCGTCGCCGGGCGCACCACCTGCGGCTTATTAATTGCCCGGCTGACGGTCATCGGTGACAGCCCCGCCACGCGCGCGACATCTTCCAGCGTGGGGGTTTTACGGACGGCGGGTGCGAACGCATCGTTACGGTTTTTCATCGGCTTCCTGTCGGCTAAATGATTGCGCAATCATTTTTTCATAAATTGTCCAGGTGTAACAGGGTTTAACGGCATGTCGGGACAAGGGGGATTATGCTACACTCGCCGCCGCCGGGGAGCGGGCGCTCCCCAACCGTTAAACAACCGAAAGGTGTAAAGCCGTGAATAAAAGAGCGATTGCCCCCACCCTGATCTTTATTGCCGCGATGGCATTTCTGGTGTGGTTTATTGCTTCCGGCGCCGCAATGCCGGGCAGCTGATTATCCGGCGGGCTGGTCCGCGCCGATCTCTACCTGCTGGCCGTCGGGCATATGGCGAATTTGCAGCGCAAACTGCGCACGGTGGCGCATCGCCTGGATACTGCGTACCGCCTGAAGATTCTCAGGGACAAATTCGCCCCCGGCAACAAACGGCAGCTTTGGCATCAGGCGGCAGCCTGAGGGTAATGCGCCATGCTGTTCCTGCCAGTCCTGCGCCAGCGGGTAGCCGGTCAGCACCGAATACTCTTCAAGGATCAGCGCGCACCAGTGCTCAAGGCTGGCGGCCAGCCAGCTGAATTCACCGGTTTCCGGCTCAAAGCTGCACACCGCATCCCCGCGCAGGCAGAACTGTACGCCGAAAATGTCTTCCGCAAAGAACAGCGCATCGCGCGCCATATCTTCATAGGCATCAATCCACAGCTCCGGCTGGTTCCACTGCTGAATACCCATCTCTTCGCCACTGCTCTGCCACGGAAAGATATGCAGCGCAGAGACAAACCCATAGCAGCCGTTTTTGCTGCTCAGCAGCTGGCGCAACTCATCCACCAGCGCGGGATGAGCGGAAGTGTCGAACTGCATTTCTTCCGGCGCGGGCGCCAGACTGTCGCTGCAGAGTGAGAGGAGTTTTGCCATTGAGGGGGTCATGTTCGGGTCCTGAAACGTGGAATTCGATAAATAGCCGTTAAGGGTAACACTGATTGGGTCAGTGAAAACAGCCTTGGGGTTATCTCAGGACATCGCAGAACAGGACGGGAAAGCGAGGGCGTTAACGGTCAGCGGGAACGATTAGCTAGCGTAGATTTTGTAGCTCACCTGCATCTGCGCTTTGCAGAAGATGCAGTTTGCACCGTGCGGATTTTTTGCGCTGATACTGAACGGGGAAAAACGATACTGACAACCGTGACATGACGGGCACTGATATTTGATATTTTGAATAGGTAACTGCCTTTTTTGATTTACGATTCTTATTGTAAGAAACGCTACCTTAACACGTTCGTTACATAATGTCTGTATTTTTATCCAGGTGTAGTAAATCCTGGTACAGCCCACTTAGCACGCCGCCTGCGGCAAACTGCTCTCTGATCCACTGTGTCACCTGCCCGCTGGCCGCATGCTGCGTCGCCAGCAGCATCGGAGAGTCCTGGCGCGGGTTCTGTACTGCCAGCGTCACCAGCCGCTGACCCGCCTCGCGCACCAGATAATCCGGCAGAAAACCAATCCCCTGCCCCAGCATCTGGCAGTGGTACTTGGTGGCAAAGTCCGGTACAACCAGCGATTGCTGACCGTGCAGTAACCAGCCCACTTTTTTATTCAGCGTTTCAGCGGTGTCCTCCACCATGATGGTGGTCCACTGGCGCAGCTGACTTTCGCCCAGCGGCTGCGCCAGGCGAGCCAGCGGATGATCGGGAGCGATAGCGAACTGCCAGCGCACGCTGCCAATCGCCAGATAATCAATGCCGCCGCCATCCGGCAGCGTATCCGGGGCACCTATCGCCACGTTAACCTGCTGATTGACCAACGCATCCCACACGCCGTTATAGACCGCCGTGGTGATCACCACCTGGCAGCCTGGAAACTGTTTATCCAACAGCTGGAGTAAGCGCGCGGTGTGATGCGGCGTGTACAGCAGCTGGTTGATGCAGATGCGTACGCGCGGCTCAATACCCTGAGCAATGGTGTCCACCCCGCGTTTAATGCGCTGAATGTCGTTGAGCAATTCGCCACACTTGCGCCAGAAATAGTGCCCGGCCTCGGTCAGCTCCACGCTGCGGGTGCTGCGGGTAAATAGCGCCACGCCCAGCCCGGTCTCGATGCGTTTTATCGCATAGCTGACGGCCGAAGTGGTGATGCCAAGCTCCTGCGCGGCTCTGCTGAAGCTACCGCAGCGCACCACGCTGATCAGTACCTGGAGATTTTCTTCATTAAAGATCGAGTTCATTGTCGCCCGCGCCCGCTAGCCAATAATATTGAACAGTATTCAACAATCTCAGCGTAAACGGTGAATTAATTTCAAGCGTATTCTCCTGATTATCAGTCGCTGTTATTGTCGATGAATTGCTCACCTTCGGTTTAAAGGGAATCTTATGTCATCAGCTAGCGATCAGACTACCCGCTTCCTCAGCGCCGCGCAGGCGGGAGAGCTGGCAACGTTACAACAGTGCCTGGCGGCGGGCGTTGACCTGAACAGCGTTAATCGTCAGGGCACCAGCGCCATCACCCTCGCAGCACAACATCAGCACTATGCCTGCGTTGAGTGGCTGATCGAGGCCGGCGCCGACATCAATCAGCAGGACAATACCTGCCTGAATCCGTTTCTGCTTAGCTGCCTCGGCGGCGATCTGACTCTGCTGCGCCTGCTGTTACCCGCCACGCCTGACCTGACGCGCCTGACGCGCTTTGGCGGGGTCGGCCTGACGCCCGCCTGTGAAAAAGGCCATGTGGAGATCGTGCGTGAGCTGCTGACCTCAACCGCGATCAACGTCAACCACACCAACTTTTTAGGCTGGACACCGCTGCTGGAAGCCATCGTGCTTAACGACGGCGGCGCGCGCCAGCAGGAGATCGTGCGGCTGCTGCTGGCGCACGGTGCCAGCCCGCATATGACCGATAAATACGGTAAAACGCCGCTGCAGCTGGCGCGCTCGCTCGGCTTCACGGCCATTGCGACTCTGTTAATGGATGCAGGAGCAGACGATGAATAATACCGACCCTAACCGCCGCGAATTTCTCAGCCACGGCGGAAAAATGCTTGCCGCCTGCGCGATGATCGGCGCGGGCAGCGCCCCCGCCTTTGCAGCGGGCAATTCCGCCCGCTGCGCCCAACCGGAGAGCAGGATGACCACCATTAACAGCAACCACTATTATCTGGATAACGTGCTGCTGGAGACCGGCTTCCGCTATCAGGATGAGGTGGTGGTTGCCACCGAAACGGCGCTGCATAGCCTTGAGATCAATAACGGCAAGATCGTTGCCATCGCGGCTAATCACTCGTTTGCCGATGCCAGCCTGCCGCGCTTTAACGCCGGGGGGAAACTGCTGCTGCCCGCCATGCGCGACATGCACATTCACCTCGACAAGACCTTTTACGGCGGCCCGTGGCGCGTTCAGTCGCGCCCGGAAGGCACCACCATTAAAGATATGATCGCCCTTGAGCATCGCCTGCTGCCGGAGCTGCAACCCTATACTCAGGAGCGCGCGGGCAAGCTGATTGACCTGCTGCAGTCGAAAGGCTCTACCGTGGCACGCAGCCACTGCAATATCGAGCCGGTCTCCGGGCTGAAGAATCTGGAGAATCTGCAGGCGGTGCTGGAACGCCGCAAGTCGGGCTTTAGCTGCGAGATCGTCGCGTTTCCGCAGCACGGCCTGCTGCTGTCAAAAAGTGAACCTCTGATGCGCGAAGCGATGCAGGCCGGGGCGCACTACGTCGGCGGGCTGGACCCGACCAACGTCGACGGCGATATGCAGCGCTCGCTGGATACGATGTTCCAGATCGCGCTCGACTACGACAAAGGTGTGGATATCCACCTGCACGAAACCAGCCCGGCGGGCGTGGCCGCCATCGACTACATGTTGACCACCGTCGAGAAAACCCCGCAGCTGAAGGGGAAACTGACCATCAGCCACGCGTTCGCCCTCGCCACGCTGACCCCGCAGCAGGTAGCGGAAACCGCAGCGCGCATGGCCGCGCAGCAGGTCACCATCGCCTCCACCGTGCCGATTGGTACACTGCATATGCCGCTGAAGCAGCTGCAGGAGACCGGCGTATTTGTCATGACCGGGACCGACAGCGTGATTGATCACTGGTCCCCGTTTGGCCTTGGCGACATGCTGGAAAAAGCCAATCTGTATGCCCAGCTGTACACTCGCCCCGGCGAGTTTGCGCTGTCGCGCTCGCTGGCGATTGCTACCGGAAACCGCCTGCCGCTGGATGACAAAGGCCAGCGCGCCTGGCCGCAGGTGCAGGATGAAGCCAGCTTCGTGCTGGTTGACGCCTCCTGCTCCGCGGAAGCGGTGGCGCGCATCTCTCCTCGCACCGCCACCTTCCATCAGGGGCGCATGGTGTGGGGCGCGGTCAGCGCCGCATAACCGACGGGTGACAAAAGTTTACAAGAGTGACTATTGCCAAACGGTGTACTGCCGTTAAGATAGTCGCTCTTTCTACTTGGGCAGATTATGCAAAAACGTCAGCGCATCGCGACAGGATTTCTCTTCCTGACATGCCTGGTCATACTGGTTTGTATGGCTCAGCGCGTGGCGAACCTGCACGCCCTGCAAATTTTGCCGCAGACGGTCAGCGCCCAGGGTGCCGACAGCTCCCGCAGCGCAAAAGAGAGCCCGGTAACCCCGTGTGAACTGAGTGCGAAAGCGCTGTGCGCCACCCCACTCCTGTTCGACAGTGCCTTACCGCTGCTCGGCCTGCTGCTGATAGTGCTGGCCCTGCTGCGCCCGCGCCCGCTGTTTTACCCTCCGGCACATGAGTTCCGTGCCCCGCTGCTGCGAATACACCTCCTGCACTGCAACTTCCGCGAATGATCGACCGCTCACCCCGGTTCTGAAACATCATTCACGGAGAAAAACTATGTTTACCCTATTCAGGAGCGCTGTGCTCCTGCTGCTGTGCTGGCTGCCTGTCGTTCAGGCAGCCGATATCAGCCTGCAAAACCCGCAAAACACCCATGCTGAAGTGCGCCTGCGCGCTGACTCCAGCGGCAAAGAAGGCACGCGCCTGCTGCTGGACGTGCAGCTGCAAAATGGCTGGAAAACCTACTGGCGCTCGCCGGGTGAAGGTGGCATTGCGCCGCAGATCCGCTGGCAGGATCCGGCGCTAAAAGCCCGCTGGTTCTGGCCAACGCCGCAGCGCTTTGAGGTAGCCGGTATCAGCACTCAGGGCTATCACCAACACGTCAGCCTGCCGATCGTCATTGACGGCAAGGCCCCACGCACGCTGGCCGGTACGCTGACGCTGTCAACCTGTAGCAACGTCTGCATTCTGACCGATTACCCGTTCAGCCTCGACCTGAGCGAGTCCAACGCACAGAGCTTTAACTTCGATTTCGCCAACGCGATGGGCAAAGTGCCGATTGCCAGCGGCCTGAGCGAGACGCTAAGCGCCGGATATCAGCCGGGGGAACTGCAGATTGTCGCCGAACGCGCCGCCGGCTGGCAGCAGCCTGAGCTGTTCTTCGATACCCTAAGCGGCGCCAGCATCGGCAAGCCGGTGGTGAAAATTGACGGCTCGCGCCTGGAGGCGCGCGTGCCGGTCAGCGATGAATGGGGCGACAGCGCGCCCGATCTGCGCGGAAAAATCCTCTCGCTGGTGATTGCCGATAGCGGTCTGGCACAGCAGAGCAGCGTCACCCTCGGCAGCGCACAGCCGCTCAGCAGCGACTCATCGCTGCCGCTGTGGCAGATGCTGCTGATGGCGCTGGCGGGCGGTTTTATCCTTAATCTGATGCCGTGCGTACTGCCAGTGCTGGGCATGAAGCTCGGCAGCATTATCAGCGTGGAGCAGCGCGACCGCCGCAGCGTGCGCCTGCAGTTTATCGCCTCCAGCGCCGGGATTATCACCTCGTTTATGGCGCTGGCGCTGCTGATGACGGTGCTGCGCCTTGGTAATCATGCGCTGGGCTGGGGCATTCAGTTCCAGAACCCGTGGTTTATTGGCGTGATGGCGCTGGTGACGCTGCTGTTCAGCGCCAACCTGTTTGGCCTGTTCCACCTGCGGCTGCCTTCCGCGCTGAACACGCGGCTGGCAACCAGCGGCGGACACGGGCTGGGCGGCCACTTCTGTCAGGGGGCCTTTGCCACCCTGCTGGCCACGCCGTGCTCCGCGCCCTTCCTCGGCACCGCCGTGGCCTTTGCGCTGGCGGCCTCCCTGCCGCTGCTGTGGGTAATGTTTATTGCACTCGGCATTGGCATGAGCCTGCCGTGGCTGCTGATCGCTGCCTGGCCCGCGCTGGCGTTGAAGCTACCGCGACCCGGCCGCTGGATGAACGCCGTACGCATCGCGCTGGGCCTGCTTATGCTGGCTTCCTGCCTGTGGCTGCTCAGCCTGCTGGCCAGCCGCGTCGGGCTGGTCAACAACAGCCTGAAATTGCCGGATGAGATCCACTGGCAGCCGCTGAGCGAGCAGGCTATTCAGCAGGCGCTGCACGATAAAAAACGCGTATTTATCGACGTGACCGCCGACTGGTGCGTGACCTGCAAAGCAAACAAAATCAACGTGATGCTGCGCGATGACGTGCAGCAAGCGTTACAGGCTGATGATGTTGTTGCCCTGCGCGGCGACTGGAGCCAGCCTTCTGCCGCCATCACCGACTTTTTAAAGCAGCGCGGCAGCGTGGCTATCCCCTTCAATCAAATCTACGGGCCAGGCCTGCCGCAGGGTGAAGTCCTCTCCCCCCTGCTTGACCGTGCCACCCTGTTAAAAACCCTGGCCGAAGCCAAAGGAACTGAACAATGAAAAAACTGACTCTCGCACTGCTGTTTGTCGCCACGCCACTCTGGGCCGCGGCCCCGTTTACCCCGGAGCAGGAAGTGCGCATTAAAGAACTGATCAAAGAGACGCTGGTGCAGAACCCGCAGATCCTCGCGGAAGCGGCGGATGCTTATGACAAGCAGGCGCAAAAACAGCAGGCTGACGTGGTAGGCCAGGTGATTGAGCAGAACAAAGATGCGCTGTTCAACGATGCCGGTTCACCGCGCATCGGGGCGAAAACGGCGAAGTTGACCCTGGTGTCATTCACCGACTACAACTGCCCGTACTGTAAGCAGTTCGATCCGCTGCTGGAGAAACTCGTTAAGCAGTACCCGGACGTGGCGGTGGTGATTAAGCCGCTGCCTTATCGCTCGGAAAGCTCGCTGACCTCGGCGCGCGCCGTGCTGACCACCTGGCAGCAGCACCCGGACCAGTGGCTGGCGCTGCACCAGCGTATGATGGCGAAGAAGGGCTACCACGATGACGCCAGCATTCTCAGCGCCGAGCAGAAGAGCGGCGTCACGCTGAAAGAGCCGAACAAGCAGAGCCTCGATACCATCAACAACAATCTGAAGCTGGCGCAGCATCTCGGTATTGAAGGCACCCCTGCGACGCTGATTGGCACCACGCTGCTGCCGGGCGCGGTGAGCTATGAGCAGCTGGAAGCGATGGTCAAGCAGCAGCTGGCCGCGGTTAAATGACGCGGCTGAAACGCTGGGGGCGCGAGCTACTGCTGTTTGTCGTCCTGCTGGCAGGCGTGCTGTGGGCGATGGATCTGTGGCGTGCGCCCCACGCTCCCCTCGCCTTCGCCGACCAGCCGTTGCAGACCCTTGATGGCCGCGACGTCACGCTGGCCGCGCTGAGCGCAGAGCGCCCGCTGCTGGTCTATTTCTGGGCCAGCTGGTGCGGCGTATGCCGCTTCGTCACCCCGCAGGTGGCGGAATTAGCCAGCAGCGGCCAGAATGTGATCTCGGTGGCGCTGCGTTCCGGCGAAGATGAAAAAGTGCAGCGCTATTTGCAGGCAAAGCGCTATCCGCTGGCCACCATCAATGACCCGCAGGGTAGCCTGTCGGGCAGCTGGCAGATTGGCGTGACGCCAACGCTGGTGGTGATCGACAAAGGCGCTATCGTCAGTACCACTACCGGCTGGACCAGCAGTTGGGGCATCAAGTTACGACTGTGGTGGGCCGGGCGCCGTTAACAACAGGGGGCGGGACGCCGCCCCTGAACATTCACAACAAGGCAGGTAAGGCAATGACAACCCCTCAGGCTCTGATTATTGGTGCTTCACGCGGTATTGGCCTTGGGCTGGCGAACACGCTGGCCGAGCGTGGCTGGCAGGTCACCGCCACCGCGCGCGGCGACGCGCCGCAGGCACAAGCCTCTATCCGCTGGCTGACGCTGGATATCAATCTGGCGCCGCAGCGTGAGGCGCTGGCCACCCAGCTGGCCGACAGCCAGTTTGACGTCATCTTCATCAATGCCGGCATTTACGGGCCGGATCACCAGCAGCTGGCGCGCACCAGCGACGACCAGCTGATGGCGCTGTTTATGACCAATACCTTCTCCCCGGTGCGCTGCGCCGAGCTGCTGCTGCCGCGGGTGAAGCCCGGCGGAATTATGGCGCTGATGACCTCACAGCTCGCCAGCCTGAACGAAAACCCGGACGCCACTTACCCGCTCTACTCCGCCAGTAAAGGTGCGTTGAATATGCTGGTGCGCGGGCTGCTGCCGCAGGCTGATAAAGCGCAGCAGACCCTGCTGTGCGTGCATCCCGGCTGGGTGCAGACTGATATGGGCGGAGCCAGTGCGCCACTGACGGTGGCACAAAGCGCCGGGGGCATTGCCGATCGGCTGATCGCCTGGCGCGGCAAAGGCGGCCATCACTTTATTGACTACGCGGGTAAAGAGCTGACGTGGTAGCAGGATTGACAGCAAACCTGGCCGCGACTCAGTCTCTGTCGCGGTCTGGCCTGTGAAGCCCGATCCCCCCCTGGTTGCTGAAGGAGTACCCGCGCCAGCGATACTGAACTGAGCAGGCGAAACCTGTCACAACGATTCACTGTCAGCCCTCATCATCCCTCGCCAATTTGCCCTGTTTCCTCAATTTTTTTCGTCCTTGTCCGATGATAAAGTGAAACACCCGCGACTAAAGTGTCGTTATCACTGCGGGATATCTAAATAAAATTTCCATTATTTTAAGCAGTTATTTTAATCGGGCGCTGCGATTGCCCGCATTCGCTGTACACCAACACCAGGAAATCGGACCTATGCAGGACAACGTAATTGAGCGCATCTCAACGGCGCTGGCTTCAGAAAAAACGCTTGAGGGCTTTGTGCGCCAGCTACTGGAGATGCTGGAGCTGGTGACCGGGATGGAGTCCACCTATCTGACGCATCTCGACCCGGAGGGCATCCGCCAGCATATTCTCTATGCGCGCAACAGCCAGCAGATGCAGACCCCTGAAGGGCTGTCGGTGCCGTGGCAGGACACGCTGTGCAAACGTGCTCTGGATGAGGGCCGCCCCTATACCTGCGATGTACCCGAGGTCTGGGGTGATTCGGCGGCGGCGAAAGAGCTGGGCATCATGACCTACGTCAGCACCCCGGTGATGACCGGCAGCGGCGAACTGTACGGCACGCTATGTGCCACCAGCGCCCAGAGCCGTGAGATGAGCGAGCACGCCACGCAGATCCTCTCGCTGTTTGCCGAGCTGATTGCCCAGTACATCCGTAAAGAGCAGCTGCTGCAGGAGTTGCAGGAGGCTAATGCGGCGCTGACGGCGGTGAGCTATACCGATGAACTGACTCGCCTGCCCAACCGTCGCGCCGTCTTCGAACGCCTGCCCGCGCTGTTCAGCCGCGCGCGCGGCGCTGAGCAGCAGCTGCTGATGGCTTTTATTGACCTCGACGGTTTTAAGCAGATTAATGACCAGTACGGTCATGAAACCGGAGATGAGTTTCTGAAGCTGGTCGGCCAGCGCCTGCTCGGCGGCACTCGCCAGGGCGAGGTATTCGGCCGCCTGGGCGGGGACGAATTTATGGTTGCCGCCCTCCTGCCCGACGCGGCTGCGCCGAACGCGGCGGCAGCTTTCAGGCAGCGCCTGAGCCAGCTGCTGGCCGGGCGCTACGCGATGCCAGCCTGCGCGCTGGATTATCAGGGCGCCAGCGTGGGGGTGATCGCGGTGAATCCGCTGTTCAGCACCCCGGAAAGCGCGGTGCGCGATGCGGATAGCGCGATGTATGAAGAGAAGAAACGCCGTAAGCAGGCATCGGCTGAGGCCGCCAGCCCACTGGCGCGGGTCAGGTAAAAGACTAAAGTTTCCGGAAAAGTGACCGATGGTATTAGCACTCATCCTGAACAGACCGGAAACATCATGTACCTGATTAAGCCTGCAGAGCTGATTCTGCTATCAGTGACCATCGCTTACTGCCTGGCAACCTATATGTGGTTTTAGTCCTCAAGGGATGAGGCGTGAACAAGCTGATTGACTCATGAAAAGTTAGCCGACAAACCTGTCGGCTTTTTTATTGCGCCAGGGCGGGATGCCCCTCACGGCTTTTTACCACAGTTCCAGCTGACCGCCACTGCCGGCACCGGTCTTGTTAACGCGCTTTTCCGGCGGTTGCGGGCGCAGCATTTCGCTTTTCAGCCATCTGATTATCACCGCGTTGACCCACTCCTGCTGCTGCACGCTCATGGGCTGATGCGCCGCAATATTGTGCCATTTGCTGAGACATCCGCGACAGCAGGTGGCGGTGGCGTGCTGGGCAATAAACACCGGATGACCGCGCATCGGGGTCTGTTTACCGTCATTAACCGGTTCTGCCGGCGCCAGGCGGGCGCGGATAAACGCCTCCGCATGCTGGCCGATCGCCTCTTCACCTTTCCCGAGGAAATAGTGATATTCCTCGCTGCCCAGATGAAAACGCTGGCGGAACGGAGATTGTGAGAGTCGCTGAAAGAGATCGTCGAGAGAAGGCATAGGTCAGGTTTTACTCACCGTATAGCTTTTCACTTTGCCGTTCATCAGGCGGATTGTCAGGGTTCTGCCTTCGGTAGTACTCATCGCTTTCGCCTGGCTGTAGGTCCACATCAGGATGCTTTGCCCTTCCGGGAACGGTGTTTCCGTTGAGGGCTGACCAAACAGTGCAATCAGCTGCTGCCGGGTAGTTTGGTCAGTTTTGATCTGCGCCAGCTTGCTGTCATCAAAGTTGTTCCCCACCGAAGCGGTACACCCCACCAGCATCAGACACAGCAGAATTGTTTTAAGCATGTTTAACCGTACCGTCAGAATTTTGGCTATTCTGGCACAGTTCATGGCGGGCGCATAAAAATGCGCAGGGTCTCCGCGCCACGTTCATTCAGGACAGGTCAGCATTCAGGGCAAGATTTATGAAATATATCAACTTTATCAGAGGCCTCTGTGTTAACATCCTGCATCAGGCGGCCATCGTATAATGGTATTACCTCAGCTTCCCAAGCTGATGACACGGGTTCGATTCCCGTTGGCCGCTCCACTGTTTCTCGCATCACGGACTTATCCCTTTTTCTCCTCGGGCTTCACCAGCCGGATTGCGTGCTCCAGCACCTTCTGCTCTTCCCGATCCGCATCCATACGGTCATGGCGGGTCCTTTTCAGCAGCTCCGCTAACGTTTCGCGCCGCGTATCCATGCCAGCCTCCACCAGGACGATCGCCGCATCCCCTATCACCCGGCACACTTCGTCGTAATACTCTTCGCTCAGTACATCGCGCTTCATCTGCTTATTTCTCCTCTATTCTACTGACCATCACCTTTAAGCGTAGAATGCTGACCAGCAGTTTCCAGTTTGTTGCCCGGAGCAAAGGCAACCTAAGCGAAATTTTTGGTAAAATTTTGCTTACGCTTGCCGATAACCTTCAGCAGTGAAATTGATTGGTATGCAGAATAATGCTCACTCTTAAAACCAATGTTCCGGCCCTGATGGTTCAGCAGCAGTCGTTGAAAAACAGCTCGGCACTCGACGAGTCTATTCGCCGCCTCTCCTCCGGGATGAGGATCAACAGCGCCAGTGATGACTCTGCCGGGCAAGCGATCGCTAACCGTTTTACCAGCCAGCAGAAAGGACTGGCACAGGCGCAGCGTAATGCAGCCGATGGCCTGTCGCTGGCCAATACGGCAGAGGGAGCGCTGAGCGAAATCAACGACCGCCTGCAGCGCATCCGCGAACTGGCAGTTCAGGGGCTGAGCGAAACCTATTCACAGACCGACAGCGACGCCATTCAGGCCGAGATCAACCTCAACCTGAAAGAGATCGACCGGCTGAACAGTACCGCCAGCTTTAATGGCATCAGCCTGCTGAGCGGTAGTGCAGGTAGAGTGGGCCTGCAGGTCGGCGCGAACGATAATCAAAAAATTGACCTCGATTTATCGCGCGGTTTCAGTGTGGAACAGCTGGGTTTAAAAGATCTGATTATTCGCGGCATCAGCGGCTCCGTCACACCGGTTAACACGATTATCGGCAGCGCCAGCAATATCTCACTCAGCAGCGCCTCGGTGGCGGTGAGCTACAGCACGCCGACTAATCTGACCTCCGCGCAGCTGGTCAGAAGCAGCAATGGCAATATGCTCTACATCCAGGGAAACGACGCCAACGGCAACCCGGCCTACTACCCTGCTTCTTACGACGCCACCTGGTATACCGCGACGGCGAGCGGCACGGTAGATATCGGCGCTCTCGGCAGCAGCACGCTCTATAGCGATGTCAGTCGCGTTCCGGCCCGCACGATTCCCTCTGTAAGCTATCTGGATGACAGTGGTAACGCGCTCAACAACAGCCCGCCGCCGACGCTAACTGAAAGCAATGGTCAGTATTACATTGCACAAAATGATATCTATTACGCTGCCGATATCCGCTTTGGCACCTCTGGCGCGGTCACGGCGCAGATATCCAATGCCAGCGGCCAGCCCGACACCGATTTCAACCCGCTGCCCACCCAGTTAACGACCACGCCGGTGATTGATCCGGGTACTGCCACCGTCACATTTACCGATGCCAACGGCAATGCCGTGGCCAACAGCGATGCGCGGCTGGTAAAAAATGGCAGCCAGTACATGATGGAAGTCGCCGATGGCAGCGGTTACTTTCACTATTACAATGCCACCCTCAGCGCCAGCAGCGACGGCAGCACGACCTCGCTCAATGTCAGCGCCAACAGCATCAGTAGCCAGAACAGCTTTACGGCGGTGACTACTGTTAACGGCACCTCAGTGGTCACGCTCGACCCGGGAAATGTAGAAACCCGCTACGTTGATGCTAACGGTGCAAGCTACAGCGACGTACTGCGGCTGGATGCAGACGGCAACTATTATATGGATGTGCATAATGGCAACGGCACAGTCGATAAGACGGCCACGCTGGTCGAGCAGAAGGACGGCACCATCCTGCTAAAAACTCTGCAGGGGATTGGCGATGTGCAGATCTACTTTGCCACCACCCTGGGCGCCAGTACCGATGCCGCAACCAACTATACCCAGATGAGCATTGCGGAAGTCGGCTCAGAGATCCGCCTGCGCAATCCTGATGATCCGCTGGCCACCCTCGACAGGGCGATCGGCCGCGTTGACAGCCAGCGCTCACAGCTGGGTGCTACGGCCAACCGCCTGACCTCTGTTCAGAGTGTACAAAGCGCCACCGCCACTAACCTCGCGATGGCGCGCTCGCGCATAGAGGATGCCGATTATGCGCTGGAGGTTTCGGCGTTGACGCATGCACAGATCCTGCAACAATCGGGCAGCACGCTATTATCGAAGGTGATGACGATGACGCCGCAAATGGTGCTTTCTCTACTTGAGGGGTGATTCAAATGTTCTGTGTTGATTGTTTTTTACGCTGAATCATTGCCAGATGAACGCACAAAAATGTCAAGATTTGTGCCCGCAATTAAGCTTTGGCGAGATATATGCTATAAAGATGGGCTACTTTGAGACCGAAAAGGAATAATTATGGATGATGCAGATTTAGCTCAGGAACGCGAACAGGCTATTATCACGGCGGCGCTGTCAGCCCGTGAAACGTCGCTGAAAAGCCCGGATGGCCTGTGCCTGTGGTGCCGCGATGAGCCAATTGTCGCCAACTCTGCGTTCTGCTCCGCCGACTGCGGTGAGGATTACTCCAAGCACAAGCGCGAGATGAAACAACGCATTGAGTGAGGCTTTTTCCCGTTACGCGGAAGCTTGAATCTAGACAGGGCCATGTGTGGTATTCCGCGCAGGCCCTGTTTCTATTCCCTTCTTATGTTTATGCTTCAGGTTTATCGCTCGCGTTGCCAGGAACGTCGGCAGTTACCAGCTCACAGCCCGCCGGGCGCGCCTAATGCGGCTGTTCTTCGCCCTGTTTATCCCGGACCGCATGATAGTGAGCAATAAAAGCAAAAACGTTATATTTTTTGGCACGTGCTGACCTCCATGGGTTGGATTTTTGGTGTTATTTTCTCAAAGAGTTCAACAACTGAAGATAACAGGTTATGGCTGGCGAGAAGAGAGCGATGTCATTAATTGTACTGTCTGAGTAAAATCATCAAAGTTATTCTGCACGTCATCCAGGCGCATCTGCAAAATAGCCACCTCCTCACCCGCGTCAACTAATGCCTCAAGCTGCAACAGTTCATCGGTTATTTTGACGATTTTCAACAACTGACAGCTTCCGGCCAGGCGGTGCAGCTGGCTGGCTAAGCCCTGACGATCTCCTTCGCGCAACAAGCGCTGCGCGGCGCTCAAGTTCCGCGCCCCTTCTATCGCCACCTGCTGGAGAAAACTGGCGATGACCGCCAGGTCGTCGGGTAAAAATTGCCTCAGCACGGCCATATCCACCCATGCGGTGACACTCTGGAGTCCGGCAGCCTGGTTCATCAGGAAACCTGGTTGCGTCGAATAAAGTCCATCAATTCTTTACGCGTTTTCAATGCCAGCTTCTCCATCATGCGGGATTTATAGGTGCTGACGGTTTTATTGCTGATTTTCATCCGGGTGGCAATGCCGATCACTTCCATTCCTTCCGCCAGGTATTGTAAGACCTGAAATTCACGAGCCGACAAGCTCTGGATGCGCACGCTATCATCCACCGGCTGTTCCATGAGCTGGGTATCATGCATGCGTAGCGGAAAATAGCCGTAGCCGGAGCAAACCGAGTTAATGGCGTTAATGAGATCCTCAAGATTATTCTTTTTGCTGATAAAGCCGTTGGCACCGCTGCGGGCACTTTGCAGGGCGTAGTAATCAGCATTCTTACCGCTCATCACAATCACTGGCAGCATATAGCGCGATTTTCTCAGCATCTCAATCACTTCAATGCCGTTAATAGTGGGAATATCAATATCGATTATCAGCACATCCGGTTTGAGCTGATGCACCATCGGCAGAACTTCCCCGCCGTCATCGGTTTCGCCCACCACCTGATTGCCGTGCTTTTCCAGCAGCAGACGGATGGCCATACGGGCAATAGGATGATCGTCAACTACGACAAAACGGCGCATAGCAACTCCGGCAGAAATCAGTGATAACTCACAAGGGTTTTATTGTATTAACTGGGTGTTTTTTCTACAACCAATTGTTTATCAATGTAGTCCAGTTCCTACAGCACCCGCTGTAAATTCTTAATAGCCCTGAATCACCCCGTTGACTGGCGCTGTTACTGTGGGAATCTGACAGCATTAATCACGTTTTTAGTGATGAGCTGACAGACGCAAATCAATTTAGCGATTAAATCCCCGTTTTGTAGTCCAGTTCTTACAGCCTCCGTAAGATCCTCTGATTTTAGCCCCCATCCGCGCGTGGGAAAATGCTCGCGAACTGAACAATACGCTCATGGCATTACTTTAAATCTCTTCAGTCCGCACGATTCAGACACGGGCTGCTGGTCAGCACACTGTTACTTTTGAGCTAAACCGACCATCAGAACATTAATTTCCTGCTGTTAAGCGGGCCGGACCCTCTTACGCATAAATCACAGGTTTCATTATGAATAAAATATTTAAAGTAAAATGGAATGCCGCGTTAAAACGCTTCGATGTCACCTCTGAACTGACAAAAGGAAAAACAAAGTCGAGTTCTGATAAAACCTCTGCGGGCGAATTAACGCTGCGCGGTGGCATGATCTCCCTCAGCGCGCTGTTAATGGCATTGGGTGGCCCGGCACAGGCTGCCGATATTGACCTCGACGTATTTAACTCTAAAGATGGCGGCCATGTGCAAAGCGTTACCGGCACTGACAACCTGAAGGCCGGCAGCTGGAATAATATCGCCAGGGGCGATGCCGCCGTTATCTGGAAAACCTTTGCCCAGGCGCTTCAGGACGGAGATCTGCGCGACTACGACGGGGGTAAATCCCTCGAAGCTCTGAAGCAGGGTAATCTGGCCACCGGCGAACAGATAGGCTATGACTATTACGATAAGGACCTCGGCAGCGTCACCACCTTCAAAGGCTATGATAACGGCCAGATAAAAATGGTTCCCATGATCTCTACGCCAGCCCCTTTCGGCCAGGCGGTCGGTACTGACGGCCAGTACGTAGATCGCAACTTGATTCAGGTGAACAGCGGTGGCAAACTTGACGTTTCCGTGGGCGACAGCAACAGCGCGGAGTGGTTTAATAACCCTGACAATCGTATAAGTGCCTTCCTGAAAGGGAACAGAAATACCAGCGTAGTCTCCTCGGTATTTAAAGTCGACTCGGCTTCCACCCTGGACTATAAAAGTAAAACCGTGGTTAATCTGGGTAACCAAAGTAACCAGGCGAAAGGTAACGGCCCCGATATTGCGGATGCGATTACCAGCTTTGGTGGCGGGTTCGCCGGAGATTTTACCAGCGCTATTGGCCAGCAGACGGTCAACAACGTTGATGACCTTAAAAAATATAACAGCGCTCTGATAGCCGCCGTACAAAACGGCACGCTTCCGGTATCGCTCTATGAAGCTGAATTTAATAAAGCGCGAAATACTCAGTTTAAATATGTTTTCGCTGATAAGGTCATTGACGACACAGATGCTGCGCGCCAGCTGATCAACACCTCTCGCGTGGCCTATATTTTGGGCGATAATGGAAGTACGGTGAATATCGCCGATGGTGCCTCGATTCAGGGTTACTCTACCGATATCTCTATGGTGCGACTGGTAAATAACAGCACCCTGAATAACTACGGGGATCTGGGTTCTTTCAGCAACAGCAGCACCGGTTCTATGCTGGTCAGCGCCAGAAACTCGGTGATTAATAACTACGGCGTGCTGGATGCCGGAACTAACCCGGAGATGGCGGGCTACAAGGTTGACCCCGTTAATAGCTTACCGATTGGCACTCCGTTCTCCGGTTCTAACAGGGCCATCACGGCCAATGGGGCAACGGTGAATAATGTCGGAGTGATTAATATCGCGCCAAATGGCAGCTATTCCGTCAACACCGGCGTATGGCTGGATGGTGCTTCAACCATGATTAACAGCGGCAGCATCAACGTCGCGGCGGTGAAAAGAACCACCTCCCCCACCTATTCAGGTAAATATACTATCGGTGTTCAGCTACTCTCTGGCAGTAGCCTGACCAACGACGGCACGATCTATATGGGCCGTGAAGCCCAGCGCAAACCGGACTCCGCTACCGCTGACATTGCCTCCAGCGCCCCCGACAGTCGTCTGGTAGACGTGGTCGACCAGGGTACCTTTGTTAACAATCATCAGATGACGCTCGGCTCCCTGACCCAGGGTGCTTATGCCGTGGTAGCAAAGGGTACGAACGCACACGTCACCAACAATGGCGATATCACCCTTAGCGGCAAAGCGCCAGGGGTCAATGGCCAGGCACCGCTACAGAATGTCGGCGTTAAGGCGTCCGGTGGCGCAACGGATGTGGTTAACGCCAGCAGTGGTAATATTATCCTCGACGGAATTAATGCCGTGGCGATGGTGGTGACCTCTGCAGTCAGTGATACCGTTAACAGTGCGCTGAGCAATATGGGCACCATTACCATCAAACAGGGCATCGACCCAACCACTAAAACCGCCAACTACGGACTGTGGGCCGAGGGATCGCGCGCTACCGCCACCAACGCGGGCACGATCGATATGCAGGGTGACGGCGCAATTGGTGCCCATGCCCGCAACGGCGGCACCATCAAAGTAGATGGCAGCGGCTATATCAACTTCGGCGGTAAAAATCAGACCGGCTACTACGTGTTTGGCGCGGGTTCAAAAGTGGTCGATGACAGCCTCAACCAGAGCGTCACTACCGAAGGCTCCACGCTGTACCGTATTGACGGTGGGGCCAGCTTTGACGGCAGCGGTAATACCTCGACCATTGATGCCAGCGGGAAAAATTCTACCGCGCTGCTGGTCACCAGCAATGGGGCGGCCAGCCAGCTCAACTCCGGCAATATGACGCTCGCCGTCAGCGGCGAGGGGGCCACCGGGGTCAAGGTGATGGGATCCGCGCAGGGCACCCTGTCGAAAGATACCGTACTGACGCTCTCCGGCTCGGGCAGTTCTGCAGGCATTGTTGACGGCAACTATAGCGACATTACTGGCAGCCTTAGCCCGGTCGCGCCGGGGGCAGCGAAGCTGACCAGCTATGCGACCCTGGATAACTCCAACGCCACGGGCACCAACGTTATCGGCTATATCGCCCGCAACGGCGGTACGCTGGATCATCAGGGCAGTATTAACTTCACCACTCCGGGTGCCACTGGCGTGCTGGTCGATGGCGGTACTCTGCTGAACAACGGCGAAATTCATGCTAACGGCATCGCCGTAGATATTCAGGGCGACAACTCGACGGTGACCAATAACAGCACGGTTGAAGCCACCGACGGCACCGCTGCATTCCGCGTGGGTAACGGGGCGCACCTCGACCTGGGCGGTTCCGGCATCGTCAAAGCGGATGGTACAGCGCACGGCGTACTGCTGTCTGCGGGTGCTAAAGGGTTAACCGTCAAAGATGCCACTATCGATATGACGGCAGCCGGTACCGGCAACGGGATCGAGAATGCCGCCGAAGTGGCGGGTATCCAGCTGAATAACACCACCATTAACGTGGGCAACGGCGTGGGTGTACGTACCGCCGCGACGCTGGCGGATACCAACTCCGGCACCATTAACGTCAAGGGCAGCGGCACCGGTATTTATTTCGGTCACGCCGATGGTTCAGCGACGACGGGCGACCTCGATACCGCCAATTCTGCCGCCCTCACTATCAACGTCAGCAGCGCGGCAGGCAGAGGCATCGTCACCAATACCAGCGGCGACGTGAAGTCCGGTGCCAGCGTGAATGTCAACGATGCGGCAGGCGGCGCGGCACTGGTGGTCGGCGGCAGCACCCGCCACGTTGAGCAGTCAGGCAAACTGACTTCCAAATCACTGAATAGCGCGGTGGTAGACGTTGACAACGGCAATCTGTCGAGCTTTATCAACCGTGGCGATATTATTGCCAACAGCGCAGCGCAAGAGGCGATCAAAGTCACCCTCGGCAGCAATATCAACTTCACTAACGCCGAACACGGCCATATTCAGGGCAAGGTGGCGCTGGGTGACGGCAACAACAGCGTCACGCTGGAGGGCGGTAGCCTCGCCAACGATGTCATTACCGGCAGCGGCAACGACAACTTCTATCTTGATGGTATCAGCGAAAAAGACGTTGGTTTGTTCAGTTCCCTGCAGGCAGGCGCGGGTAGCGACACCCTGAACTTTAACCGCTCCAGCTGGACCGTGACCGACCCGGCAACGCTGACCGGGTTTGAGCAGGTATCACTGACCAACGGCTCTGCACTGACGCTGGACAATACCCTGCTGGCCCTGGGTGATGCAGAGGATGACGGCGTCGGTACCGGTTACAAAATCGACGGCAACAGTACGCTGAAGTTGAAGGGGAGCGCGGCAATCGAATTTGCCAGCCATCTCAGCGGCGCGGGCACCGTGGCAACCGACCTGGCGGGCAATGCTCTCGACTTCACCAGCAACAACGCCAGCAATAATTTCACCGGCACTCTCGCCCTGAACAACGCCACGTTAGATCTGGGGGGCATCAATACTCAGGCGCTGACCACGGTGACGCTGAAAGCCGGTACAGGCAGCCGCACCGAAGTCGCGGACGGCGTGCAGCATATCGGCGGCCTGAACTTCAATGGCGGTACGGTGTACTTCAACACCGGAACCCCGGGTGAAACGGTGGCGAAAGGCATGGTGCAGGCGGCCACTCTCCTCGATATCAGCGGTGCAGGCACGGTGGAGGTCAATGCGGGTTCGGTCACCAACAATCATGTGCTGCCACCGTCGACTGCCTCGCTGCTGGAGCAGGATGAAGGCAATCTTGGCGTCAAACTGGCCGGCAGTGATGGTTCAGTTAACGGCAGCGGCGGCAACCTGGTGCTGCGTGATAAGAACGGTGAAATTATCAGCGACGCGCTGCGCACCAACGTGCTGCAGGATGGCGGCATTGTCGCGAAAGCGACCTATGACTATCGCCTGAGCAGCGGCGTAGCGGGTGACGGGCTGTACACCAGCTATGGTCTGACGGAGCTGGACCTGCTGAAAGCAGGCGCTGACGCGCTGGTGCTGAATGCCTTCGGTAAAACCGGCAATTCCGCCGACCTGAGTGCGAAAGTTACCGGAACCGGCGATCTGGCGATCGATACCGGCGCAGGGCAGACGGTGTCGCTGTCAAATATGAACAATGACTACCGTGGTAAAACCGACGTGCGCAGCGGCACACTGCTGATGAACAATGATAATGTGCTCGGTAAGACTTCAGAGCTGGCACTGGCAGCCGCGACGGCATTGGATATGAACGGCCACAGCCAGACCGTCGGTGCGCTGAATACGGCGGCAACCTCCGGCGTTAATCTGAATGGCGGTGCGCTGAGCGTAACCCACGGAGGTAAGGTGAACGGCAGACTGCTGGGAGCGGGTGCACTGCAGCTGGATGGCGGCACGCTGACCGTTAACGGCAGCAACGACACATTAAGTGCGACCACCACTATCGCCAAAGGCGCGGAGGCGCAGCTTAACAGCACCACGGGACTCGGCGTTGGCGCTATCGTAAACCAGGGGTTACTGGCACTGAAAAATGCAGCTGGCGATCTGTGGAACAACGTCAGCGGCAGCGGCGAGGTGCAGGTGGCAAAATCCAGCGACGTCGTGCTACGCGGTGACAACAGCAACTTCGACGGGAAGTTTACGGTTGAGAAAGCCTCAGAACTGACCGCTACCCGCCAGGCGAGCCTCGGCTCTGCCGCAGTGGTCAATGACGGCATGCTTAACCTGGCCAGCGATGATAGCTGGACGCTGGGCAACAGCATCAGCGGCAACGGCGCGCTGACCAAAGACGGTAGCGGCATGCTGACTCTGACTCAGGATGCCGCCCGCTACACCGGAAACACCTCGGTCAACGGCGGTAGCCTGCTGCTGGGCAGCGCCAATGCTGCCGTCACGCTGGCTTCCGCCCGTACTGACGTCGCCAAAGGCGCACTGTTTGGCGGCTTTGGCGGCACGGCGGGCAGCGTGAATAATGCAGGCACCCTGGTTGTGGGCGCACCGTCATCCTCCTTGCTGAAAGCACTGCCTGCGGCCACCGCTTTTAACGTGGGGGGTAATTTGACCAACAGCGGCAACATCAGCGTGGGCCAGCAGGGCAGCGGCATTGTGGGTAACAATCTCAATGTGGCTGGTGACTATAAGGGTGATGGTGGGCGCATCCATTTCAATACCGCGCTGGGCGGCGATAACTCAAAAACCGACCATATGACGATCGGCGGTGCCACCAGCGGCACCACCGCCGTCAGCGTCAGCAACGCCGGAGGGAGCGGCGCTAAGACGATTAATGGTATTGAATTAATCAATGTTAAAGGGGCTTCTGAGGGTAACTTTACCCAGGACGGACGCATCGTGGCCGGGGCTTACGACTACAAGCTGACGCGTGGCAAAGGCGCTAACGCGGGCAACTGGTATCTGACCAGTGGCGGTGACGATAATGTGGATCCGGTTGACCCGGTCGACCCGACCATCGTTCCGATTGTGCGCCCTGAGTCTGGTGAATACGCCAGCAACATGGCGGCGGCTAACACGCTGTTTAACACTCGTCTGCACGACCGCCTGGGGGAAAGCCACTACGTGGATGCGTTGACCGGTGAAACCAAAGTGACCAGCATGTGGCTGCGTAACGTGGGCGGACACACGCGCTCATCGGACAGCAGCGGCCAGCTGCATACTCAGGCTAACCGCTGGGTGACCCAGCTGGGTGGTGATGTGGCGCAGTGGAGCAGCGACGGCGCGGATCGCTTCCATCTCGGGTTAATGGCGGGCTATGCCAACCAGCACAGCAGCACCCGTAACAACCTCAGCGGCCATTCGGCAAAAGGGTCCATCAACGGTTACAGCACCGGGATATATGGCACCTGGCTGCAGGATAACGCCGAGAAAACCGGAGCCTACGTTGACAGCTGGGCGCAGTACAGCTGGTTCAACAACACGGTAAGTGGCGATACGCTGAGAGCGGAAAGCTATAAGTCCAGCGGCTTTACCGCTTCAGTAGAGTCCGGCTACACCTGGAAAATCGGCGAAAAGAATCAGTGTGAAAGCTACTATATTCAGCCGAAAGCTCAGGTCACCTGGATGGGCGTGAAGGCTGACAGCCTGTATGAAAACAACGGCACCCGCGTCAGCGGTACCGGCGATGGTAACGTGCAGACGCGTCTCGGCGTGCGCGCCTTTATCAAAGGGCATAATAAAATTGACGACGGTAAACAGCGCACCTTCGAACCGTTCGTAGAGGCTAACTGGATTGCCAACACTAAAAACTTCGGCAGCACGCTAAATGGTGTCACCATTAGCCAGAGCGGCACGAAGAACATCGGTGAACTGAAAGTCGGGGTTGAGGGGCAGATTAATCCAAACCTGAACCTGTGGGGTAATATCGGCCAGCAGATGGGCGATAAAGGCTACAGCGATAGCAGCGCGATGGTGGGTGTAAAAGTCAATTTCTAAGTCGTTAAATGATTGAAACCCCGCTCTGACGGGGTTTTTTATTATCTGAATCAGAACGCCCTGACGTATGCGGCCCGGTAAATACCTCAGGCGGAAAGCCGCCACTGGCTTAATAATGCATGCAGCCTTGCCGGTTCCAGCGGCTTGCGTAATACCAGATACCCCTCCTGCTCCGCCTGCTGCAGTACCGCCGAGTCAAATTCCCCGCTGACCATCGCCCCGCTCGCTTGCGGCAGCCGCGTAAACAGCGCGCGTAAAATATCGAATCCACTCTCTCCCGAGCGCAGGCGCTGATCGCACAATACGGCAAAGGGAGTGAACCCCGCATCAATAATGGCAAAGGCTTCCTGCGCCGAAGCGGCACAGCGCACGCTGATCCCCCAGGCATCCATCAGGCCAGACCAGGCCGACGTCACCAGCGGGTCATCATCAACCACCAGACAGGCACCGGATAACGGCGCATACTGCCTGAGGACAGGCAGCGCCGCCGGTTGCGCGCAAGAGGCTGACAGCGCAGGGTCGGCGGGGCAGATGCCAAAACGCATCCAGAAACGTGACCCCTTTCCTTCAACCGAATCCATCCCGTAGGTCACTTTCATTAATTTGGCACAGCGGGCGACCACCGCCAGCCCCAGGCCATGACCGGCGCTGTCAATTTTCCACGCCAGCTCGGGGCGGTAATAGGGGGAGAAAATTTTGCTCTTCTCCTCACTGGCGATGCCCACGCCGGTATCCCACACTTCCAGCGCACAGCTCGCCCCACGCGGACGGATAGTGACCAGGACCCCGCCGCGCTGAGTGTAACGCAGCGCATTTTGGATCAGGTTAATCAGCGACTGCCTGATCAACTCCTGATCGCCCATCAGCCAGATACGGGTTTTAGGCCGCCAGCTGCGCAGTACCAGCCCGCGGCTGTTCGCTTCTTCACGAAACAGGGTGATCACCGAGTCCAGCAGCGGGCCTATTTCCACCCTGGCCGAAGTCGTACTGATGTTACCCGATTCAATTTTGCTGAGATCGAGCAGGGAGTTAAACATCAGATGAATGGATCGCAGGCTCTGTTGCAGATCGAGCAGTTGCGGATCCAGCCTGTCATCACAATTTTTATGGATAATCGCCTCAATCAGGAAGCCCATCGCATGGACCGGCTGCCGCAGATCGTGACTGGCGGTAATCAGGAACTGATTTTTATCGCGCAGCGCCTGTTCCGCTTCCTCTTTCGCCAGCCGGAACTGCTCAGCCAGGCGGCTGCTGTTCTCTTCCAGCCGGGCCTGCTGGATAAAGAAATCATGGGAGGTCAGTGCATGGCGATAAATGGCAAAGCCATACAGCAGGTTAAGCATCAGCACGATGGGCATAAGGTCATTAAAGCGCCAGATAATGCCAACAAGCAGTCCGCCCCAGCAGGCGAGGAAGAAACGCTTAAAGGTGCTGATAACCGGGGTGAGATGCGTCGCATTCGCCGCAATAATTGCCGCAATACTGATGTTGAGCAGCAGCACAAAATCAAAACTGCTGGTCTGTCGGGTAACGATAAACAGGGAGGCAATCCCCAACCCGTGCAGCCAGGCCACACCATTGACGCGCGGAAGCCAGCGTTGCAGGACCCTCTCCGGGTTTTGCGTTGCGGTCTGAGCCTGATAGCGCCGCCAGGCCAGCCTGATGGCGACCGCGCACAGCAGGTAAACAACAATCCAGATCATTACTGGCCGCAAATCCTGCGCCAGTAAATAGAGCCAGATCGCAAAAGGCATCCCTACACAGGGTACCGCGCTAAAGCTGAATACCAGCCGGCGGAAGGTATTATTCAGCAGGCGGATTTGGGCGCGCGAAGAGATCGAATCGGTGTCGCGGGCAGGTAAAAGCGGGATCAAAATCTTTCCCGCCGATCGTGCAGCAAGGTAATCGCCTCTACCCGACTTTCCACGCCGAGCTTCTTCAGAATATTGCTGATATGCTCTTTTACCGTGGCTTCGGAAATAGCCAGCTCCAGCGCAATGCGCTTATTAGGGAAGCCGCGCATCATCATATTCAGGACCTCAATTTGCCGGGGTGTGAGGCAAAACGTAAAGAGGTAATCAGCTCGTGCCCCCACTGCTGCCACCTCTTGCTGCGGAAACCAGCTGTGCTGCCCGGAGAGGGCATTGATCGCCGCGGCGAAATGCTCTGGTGCGGCATTCTTATGCACAAAACCGTTGCCGCCCGCCGCGCGCACCTTCTGCCAAATCTCGCTATTATCATCCCCACTGACGACCAGGATTTTTATCTGTGCGTAATGCTGCTTAATTTCTTTCACCATTTTTAGCGCAGCACCGTCAGGCAACCAAAAGTCGATCACCAGTAATTCTGGCGCGCCGTGCTTAAGAATATGCTGAACCCCCTGCTGGCCACTTGTGGCGACCGCAGCGTGCTTAAACTGACAGTGAGTGATAAGAAAATTTGCGATACCGCTGGCCACCAGCGGATGGTCGTCCACGACTAACGCATAAGGCTGTTGCAACGCGCGCTCCCCTTCAAAACGCCTGAAGATATCACTTAACGGCCTGGTGAATAAATCATCACGGCAGAACCCTACTTTAGAAGGGTTCTTAGCGCAAACGAAGCAAATTATGATTCATTCACGACGAATTGAGCCGATTCCTGGTCATTAACAGGGAAGCGGTATTTCATACATTATTTCCCTCTGAGTAGATAAGGATATTTCTGTGAAAAAAGCACTTGCTGTGTTGGCCCTGGCACTGACCGTAAGCGGTTGTTCCACCATGAAAACCGATCAGGCAATTCCGCCATTACAGGCAGAGACCGCCAAAATGCTGGGATTAGGTTCTTCCGATGAAATCACTGTGACTAACGTTAACGGTGAACAGCCTGATTTCCTCGGCGGTCAAAAGTTAAAATACCGCGCCACTACCGATAAGGGCCGTATTTTTGATTGTACTTCCATGATGATGCCTGGCATCCTGGGACAGGCGGCTACGCTGACCGTTCCTACCTGTACACCGGTTTCCACCCATAAATAATCTTTCCCCCCCCATCCCTGGGGGGGTTAGTATTCATTCATCTTCCCTTCGTGACACGGTGTAAATAGCGCTTGCGCTGTTAATCATGTCAACACTTCCTTTCATTGTTATTATTCCCGGCGTTATGCTTAGCCATCATCAGACTAAAAACAAGGGGAAAAATGACAGTTTCGATCAGACCCGCACGGCAAGAAGATGTTCCCAGCTTATTTCAGGTACGAACTTCCGTAAGAGAAAATAGACTCACCCGTGAAGAGATGCTGGCGCTGGGTATTACTGAAGAGACTGTCGGCGAGATGATAGAGCATGCCCGCTGCGCCTGGGTTGCCATGGATGAGGGAAAAATTTTCGGCTTTTCGATGATTATTCCTGAAGAGGCGTGCCTGTTCGCGGCCTTTATTCTTCCTGAATATGAGGGTAAAGGCGTGGGGAAAAAGCTGGTTGACGAAGCTGAGCAAGCATTATTTAAACAGCATCAAACAATCTGGCTGGAGACAGGTAAAAAGAGCCGCGCCGCCGGATTTTACCGACATCTTGGCTGGGGCAACGAAAGCGATATCGGCGATGGAGATATCAGAATGGAAAAGATGCGCTAAATTATCAGCCTGTTCACTGTTCTCCCTCGCTCAGCTTGAAACTGCAGCCCTGAGCAATCAGCTCCTCGCGATTTGCCAGCACCAGCGGGTAGTGCATCGGCTGTTTTTCATGCCCGCCAAGATAGTTTATCTTCAATCGCTCAAGCACATAGTGCATCAAAGGGATGCGCTGAGTCAGCCTCATACAGCCTGCGGTCATCGCGTAGTCCTCTGCAATAATCGCCTGCTGTGCCGCACTGAGGCAAGGGTTAGGCACCACCACCGCCGTTAGCCAGCTGTTCCACTCAACGTCTGCGCTTATTCCCTGCTCAGAAGCATTCAGTAAGTCGGGAATCCCCCTGAAACGGCTCATCACGAAATCCAGCCAGGCTTTTTTCTTTTCACACCAGGCACGCACGTGCCAGCGAATACCGTCAAAAACCAACGTATGAGGGACAATATTGCGCCCGACCTGCTCACCTGACCCCAGCGAGATGTAATCGACATCGACCCTGAGCTGATGGCGAGCGGCTTCCACAAGGCTGCGGACAATGACAGGCTCAATATGGCGGGCGGGGACATCCACCGTGGCTATGTGGCCCTGGCGTAAATCAATCACAGGGAGGTCGTGGGCAGCAGGCTGGTGACCCTCCTGCCACTGGTTGCCATGCAGCAGCATCAGATATTCATCCACGCTACCCCTGCTGAAGCAGGGGATGAAATGAGAGGTGGGTTTATAGGTTTTGGCCTGACGATCGTAAATCAGACCTTCGGGCGATATTTCAGCAATGTAGCGATTAATATCACGGGATGCCTGCTGACGTCCGATATTGAATGCATTACAGAGATAATGCGTATTCAGACGCCCCTCCCAGTACAGCACGATTTCCAGTAAACGGAATCGCTGCTTCTGCTCCCATCCAAGTGGGATAAATTTAATATGTGCGTCAGAATGCGACATGTGTATCCATACAGTATGGTAATAAATAGGAATGCTACTTATTCTAGCGTTAATGAAGGTACGCGCAGAGAGTCAGCAATAGTTTACTCATAATTCAGAAGCGATAACATCCGATTTATTGTGCCAGCAGAAGATGGTAAGACCCTATAATAATATCGGCATCAGCGTCAATTTCTTTAGTGAAATTTTAATAAATTACGTTATTCGGGATTTTTTAATGAAAAAGAGTGCCCACAATACGGATATGCCCCACGGTGCGGGTGCCCCGGACAGCTGCAAAGATGAAATTCAGCGCGATAGAATTCGCACGGCAACCGCACTAGCCAATGATGAGGTAGTGAAGCGCTTCGGCAGCGCCAGCGCTGAATATTTCAAAGGTTATCGCGGCGTCGACAATGAAACCGGACAGCAGTTCGCCAAAGGCCTGGCCGATGTCGCTAAATTTAAAGTCAATCCTGATTACGCACAGCAAAATATTAAACAGCAGGCCGGATTTTCGGCAGAGATAGCTACCACCAGCCGTGACAATGCTGAAGCGATTATCAATGGTAGTCCGATACGGACTTCACGAAGTGATGATCTTGCGCAATATGGAAAAAACCATAATGTGGTAGATCGCGTGAAGATCCTGGATGGCAATATTATTGAAGGTTCACAAAGTCAGATGAAATTTGTCGGCAATCGTGACCAGCTCTTTAAGAAAATTGCCAGCGATAACGGAGAATTTTCCCGCTATCGCGGCATTAAGCTGGAATTACCTTCCGAACAGTTCGCAGACGCAGAAGCGTATTGCCGGGCGCAGGCCAGTAAACTGCGTACTGATGCCGATAAGATTGAAGCTCTGGGCAAGACGGATGTTGCGGACAAACTGCGGCGTGAAGCCGGTAATTATGAACAGCTCGCTGACAACGTGTGCGACAGCGGGCTGACTACCGAACAGGCGATTTTTTACCGTGAACACCCTAAACTGGCGACGGCACAGGACATTGCGCGAACCAGTCACCGCGCTGGTCTTGAAGGAGCCAAATACGGTGCCGCTATCGGTGGCTCAATCTCGCTGTTAGTCAATGCGTTCCAGGTTCTGCAGCAGGAAAAATCGGCAGCTCACGCCCTACAGGATGTGGCGGTAGATACGGTCAAAGCCGCAGGGGTGGGATACTCTACCGCCTTTGCCGGATCTGCCATCAAGGCGGTGCTGCAGCAGTCTGAAAGCCAGACGCTGCGTGCTATTGCCGGCACCAGCGCCCCGGCACTGGCGGTCAATATCTGCCTCTCGCTCGGGAGCGCTATTAAGCGCTACGTAAGCGGTGAAATCAACGAAGCGCAGCTGTTGAACGAAGTGGGGGAAAAAGGCGCGGGCATGCTCGCCAGCGGCATGATGGCAGCACTCGGGCAGATCGCTATTCCCATCCCGGTAGTCGGTGCGGCTATTGGCGGAATGATCGGTTACACGCTCTCTTCGATGTTCTACCAGAGCGCACTGGATGCCGCAAAAGGGGCAGCCCTGTCACACGAGCGGTTGCAGCACATTCGTGAAATTGAGGAGTCTGCACGCAGCCGTATTGCACTCGAGCAGACCGTACTGGATGAGTTCGCTAAGCGTGAACTGCCGCAGCTGCACAAAGAGACTGAACGTTTATTTAATGCTGTCAGTAATGGAACCGATAATATTGACAGCCTGACTTATACCCTTAATAGCTACGCCTCTCTGATGGGTAAAACACTGCAGTTTGACACCCTGTCGGATTTCGAAGCCTTTATGGATTCCGATCAACCCTTTACCTTTTAGACTTTGAAACAGGATATTTATGTTTATCAAACTGCTCCCTGAAGATAAAAAAATATTACTCCTTAATCTTGCACGGCTTATGGCACTCTCCGATAAGCCTTTGCTATGGGCGGGCAAAACTAAGGATGAACTGACCGCAGATTCCGATCTTAGTGCGCTTTCTATTCAGCATGGTGAAGCAGAAAATGAACTGATTACCGAGCTTGAGCAGTCCATTTCTGCCCCCGCCATCGCTCTTTTTGGTGTTTTTCCCAATAGCGATAAAAATAAGATTGAAAACCTGCTGATTGAGAAACTCAAAGCCATTCCGTTGAGTAAAATTGATGCCCCTGAACAGCGCGTACAGTCCGCTTTAGCCGTGATTAAAGTACTGTTAGAAAATAATGTAAAATCAGCCCCAGCCGAAGGGAAAATCATGTTACTTCAGCTGATTCTCATTTCGCTACGCGATGGTCATATTTCGAGTATTGAGTGGGCGCTGTTGAAGGAAATACAGCTGCGCTACCAGCTGCCAGATTTCATTTTTTCAGATCTGCTTGAACGCGCCGAAGCGCTGAACAGCGAGCTTAGCAAAACACTTTCCCTCGTTCTTGAATAAGGAGATACATCATGCCCATCCCTATTATTATTGGTGCCATTGCCGCCGCCAGCGGCATTTACGGTATTGCAAAAGGCGTCAGCGGTGCCAAAGACCACAGCAATGCTAAAGACCTGAACCAGAGTGCGCAAAGCCTGGTCGACAGCGCTAATGAAAATATCGAAAACAGCCGTAAGTCCACCAATAGCACGATTGAAGATTATGGCCAGCGCAAGCTGCGCGCATTCAACGGGGTTATCAGCGACTTTATTGAAACGTATGGTCGCCTCAAAGAGGTGAATCTGGTTGCCAGCCAGGAGTTGGAAAAACTTAACGCGGGCGATTTCTCAACGACCACGCTAGCTGGCCTGCAACATGACTACGAAGTCCTGAAAGGTGCAGGCCTGGGGCTGGGAGCCGGCATGGGCAGCGGCGCAGCCCTGGCATTCGGCGCCTATAACGGGACCATGCTGCTGGCAACCGCCAGTACCGGCACGGCAATCTCTTCACTGTCAGGCGTTGCTGCCACCAATGCGACCCTGGCCTGGCTGGGTGGCGGATCGCTGGCCGCGGGCGGCTACGGTATGGCCGGTGGCATGATGGTGCTGGGCGGAATTGTTGCCGGTCCGGCGCTGGCTATCTTCGGTCATATTATGGGAAACAAAGGTGAAGAAGCGCTGAATAACGCACGCAGCAATATGGAGCAGGCGAGAACTATTCACGATCAAAGCGAACTAATGGTGAAAAAACTGCAGACCATTGAGCAGGTCACCAGCCTGGCGAACAGGACGTTCTCGCTGACCAGTAGCCTGCTGCGTGGGGCAGTTCGTGAGATGAAACAGGCTATTAAGCATCATGGTGAGAGCTTCCCTGCCTTCCCGCAGGAGAGCAAGCAGGCGGTGTTCCTCGCGGTTAAGTACGCTCAGTTGCTTAAGGCGATGCTGGATACCCCAATCCTGGATAAGGACGGTAACCTGGTGCTCTCGACGGAAAAACGCGTGCTGGACATCGCCGCCGTTGCCGACGGAAAAAAAGCGGCGCTGGATACTCCAGTCGCCTGATCCTTTAAAAGGCTCGTCGTCAGCGGCGAGCCAGAAGATGACAATGATGAAACACTGCACTGAGAACGCCTCCCCCTTTCCCTGCTCGCAGTGCGGACTGTGCTGCCAGCGGGTCAATGCGGCGGAGGAAACACGCTTTCTCGATCGGGGTGACGGCACCTGCCGACACTACGATGCTGCCAGTAAGGGCTGCCAGATTTATCATCAGCGCCCCGATATCTGCCGGGTTGACCTGCAGTATCGCATGAACTATGCACGATTCTATTCGTGGGAAGAGTTCGTGGCCCTTAACCAGGCAGTTTGTCATGCATTAATTGAACAGGAGAATGCAGGATGTTAAGACGCTTTCCCCTGCGCATATCCACGCACAATCCGGTTATCAATACTTCACCACCACATCCTCAAACGTAAAGCGTCTCTTCTGCCGCTGCTCCTGATAGCCGATGCGGATAAAGATGCGCAGTCGCTCCAGGTAGGCATAATCACTGCTCGCGCTCTTACCGTCACCGCGATCGTCAATGCAGTTAAACTCCAGATAACGGCCGGGGAAGGCCGGATTAATGGTGCTGGCCTGCTTCCAGTCGGCGGCGGTGCGGCACTGCTGGCCGAGCGATTTTCCGTCGCTTTGCTGGCTACTCCAGGCATATTTCATCCCCGCTCTCGGCGGCAGGCGGAACTCATTCTCCAGCGTGCGGGCGATAGACGGTTGTTTCGCAAGAGAGTCCCATTTTTTCAGGCTCACCAGATTAAACAGGCGCACCGACTGGGTGTTAAACGTCACCTGCCCCAGCGTCAGCTTCTCCAGCGTTAAGGTGGTGCCATCCGGCATTTTGTCGATAGTGACGCTGTACGCCCCGCCGATCTCTTTATCCTGCTGCTGGCTGAAGCTCAGGTGACGAAAGCCCGGCTGCTGCTGCGGAGAATTAAGCGCGATAGCCATATGCTCCTTAACCTCGTCAGGTAACGGATAGGGCTGCAGTATCGCCGCATCGTTGCGGGAAAAATCCGGCAGGGTTAACTGATGGTCTGCCGGGGCTTTCTGCTGCCAGAGCAGAGTCTGGCCGCTGCCCTGATAGTCACGTAATGTTTTTATCGCGCAGAGCTGCTGCTTCAGCGGCGCGGCGAGCTCTGTGCTGCTGTTCGCGGCAAGGCGGTAATCGGTCAGGTTACCTGCACTGTCGAGGGAGTATTCCGCGCGGGCAGTGGCCTGCTGTGTATCGCAGTGCAGCGTCCAGTCCGTGACTTTCACCGCGTAAGGGGCGGCATAGGTGCTGTCGCGATACTCGAGGGCAAAATCTTTCGCCAGCCGCAGGTTCAGAACGTCCGCGCTGCGCTCGCTGCGGCTGACGTCGAGATACATCTGATTGCCCTGCTCATCAGCAGGCGCCAGCGCACGCCACTGCGGCACGGCGACCTGCTGCCGGCAGACATTCAGGTCTGGCTGGGTCGCTAACAGACTGTCGGCATCCGGCTCGATCACCACGCCCGGAGCGTAGCGGGAAATCGCATCGCTGCCGTAAACGCGCACCGCTTTGCCCGCCGGAGAGCTGACCTCGGCAAACAGCTGCGTTTTGACGCCGCTCTGGCAATCAACCTTCAGCCACAGATCGGTGGTTTGCCCGGTGGTGGTCCAGATGCGGTAGAGGGAATTAATGCTGTTGCCGACGCGCAAAGCGCTGGCTGGCTGCCACTCCATTTTTTCAATCCCGGCAGCAGGCTGGGCAAAAGCAGGAAAAGTAAAAATGCAGCTCAGTGCAAGCAGCGATAACCCTTTCATGAATAGTCCTTTAATTAAACGATATGGCCTTTGGGCGACAGAATATTGCATAATAGCACGCGGTTTTTCCTGCTCGGGATCTCAATTATCCCCGTACGCTATTCATTCAGAGCCTGAATTAAGTTTCTGGTTTATCATTGACCAGACACTTAACGGAATAAATTTCAGATAAGGATGCCGTATGTCAACATTCACCCTCATCGCATTTCCCTTTATAGCGACAGGCCTGGCGCTGATAGCGCTGTTCTATAAAAAGAAAGAGAAGAATTACCTTATTCCCGGCTTTGTTCTGCTTATCGCAGGTTTTGTCAATGCGGTAATCGGCATCAGCCTGGGCTGAAACGCTTATCCGGCTGCGGGCGAAATAATTTCGTCACGAAGTCAATCGCAGCGGAATAATAACGCGGGGTCAGTAAACAGAGAGCTTTTGCTCTCTGCCAGTTATGGGTGCGATGGGCCTGACGGCTCTGTTATTGCCCGCCTGCTTTATCAAACGGCGGTTTACCTGCCAGCATCTGCTCAATCACCTGCAGCACCCCCTCTTCGTTATTATTTGGCGCCTGATAGCGCGCGACATCCTTGACCTTTTGCGGCGCATTGGCCATCGCGAAGCTGAAGCCCGACTGTTGCAGCATCTCGATATCGTTACCGCCATCGCCAAACACCAGGATCTCGCGGCGATCGATGCCCCAGCGCTTGCCGAGCAGATCCAGCCCGTGGCCTTTATGGTTGCCGGGCACGATTAAATCCACCGAGCCGTGGCCGCTGGAGGTGGCGGCAGCGGCATCCTTGTGCAGGCGGGCGATATCCGCCATTAGCGGCTCGACGTAATCATCCGACAGGTTGAGCGCGAACTTGAACAGCTTATCGTCACCCACGTCGTCGAGGCTGCGGATCGCCTTCAGGCGGTGGCAGTAGTGGCGCATTTTCACCAGCCAGCTCTCGGGGATGCCCTCAAAGTAGTACGCACTTTCACGCCCGCACAGGATGTAGCGCAGGTCGGGATAGTTGCCGTTATGCAGGGTGTCGAGCACCGCATCAATATCGGCACGCGAGAACGAGCCGCAGAACAGCTCTTCGTCACGGTCGATGATCCACGCGCCGTTCTCTGCCACAAAGGCGATCTCGCTGGCGATGTCGGGGAAGAAGGATTTCAGCTGGTAATACTGGTTGCCGCTGGCGACGACGAACTTAATGTCGCGCTGCTTCATTTGCTGATAGCAGGCCTGGAAACGCGCCCGGTTGTACTGTTTATTGTCGTCGAGGAAGGTGCCGTCTTTATCTACCGCCACCATTTTTACCACGGTCATCATGACTCCTTAACGTTTTGCAGGGGAAAAGGGTTACAGAGAGGATAACCTGGTGGGTGGAGAAAGCGCAGAGAAAGTCAGCAGCGGCGCAGAGACAACAAAACGGCAGCCTGTTATAATTTGACCATAAATCTGAGAGGGGATTGACGATGAGAACAAGCGAAATCAGCGTTGCTAACCGGGTTCGCAGGCTGGCTCAGTCGCACAACGTGACCGCTGAACCAGACGATATCAGCCGCATGGCCGTGGCGATTACGCGCCTTGCCGGTGACGAAGTACAGTTGGACAACATCCAGCAGCTGTTGGTTAATCTCAAAAGAAAAGGCGTGCTGAGCAAGTCTGAAGCCCTGACCATCCAGGGTGAATATCTTCAGGAGAAAAGGCACCTTAACAAAGAATTCTCCGTATGAGCTTTGATCCTTTCGGGGATTTCGATACTGCCGGATATCTTCATATATCCACAAAAACTCAAAACCTTCTTCAAACGATAATGTCATCCCAACGAATTAATAATTAAGTGCCACTCAAATAAGCGGCACCCTTTACTACGCGACTTTCAGGCCACGGCACAGATCTTTTCGGATCGTTAACGGGGAATCGCGTGCTGAGTAAAGCCGCAGGCAGTTCAGCCTGATCGACCTTACCCCGGGCGTTATTCCCCCACCGCCTTTGCCGCCAACCCCTGGTTACGCATCCGCAACCTCCCGCATAATCTCCAGCCGTTCCATTAACAGCCAGGTGAGACAGTCGCGGGCGGTGGAGTTGGTCAGCTCGGTGATGGCGTACACCAGCGCACGACACTGGTCGAGCAATTCCGGTTCAGTCACGGCGGTGGCGGTAAACATACCGTCCATTTCGGGGGCAGAAAGCACGGCGTAGGAGGTGTCTTCAGTGGTCATATTGATGTTCTCGCTTTGAGGTAATCCATACCTCACCACTCCGCTGTCAAACGGGGTGGCGAGACGTAGCAGGATTGACAGACCGGTCAAAGCGGAACCCGGCGAGCGCAAGCGCTCCCCCACTACGCCTCACCATTATTTTGGCGTGCGTGTTCTTAACGGAAATTAAAAACCGCTGAATTATAGCGGTTTATTGCCGCGCTTTGAAACAGGCTGTCAAACCCGGCTGCCCATTGTGGGGCAGCGCAGGGATCATATTGTCTGATGCTGACCCGCGACAAGGATTTATTTGGCTGAATTTTGAGCTTTAGCATTTTTGGTTGGGTATGTGATTTGGTGATTCTTTTCACGGTAGAAAGATTAATTTTCCAGTTGTGAGGCGGCTAGCAGATTGCGCAGGCGTGGTTAAAATCCGCACAAATTACATACGATTGAACTAAGTAATTCTTTAGTATTAAGGCAGATATAACACAACTTCTTGAAATTTTTCAGATCAGGACGGGATTAACGTTAATGGATGAACGTAGAGTGACAAGGCGCATTGTAAAAATCACGGTATTTATCATAAAGGAGGTCATGCTCACCCTCTTCACAATAATTTTTTTGGAAAAATTTTTTGTCTGTTTTATTTCATTTCATGGGTAGATAAAATTATCTCATCAATTGTTTTGTATGTTTTTTTTGTACTTCATTTCAATATTAATCTTAGCAAAACCCACCAATTTTCCATGAATCCGTACTGCTCATCTTTGTCTAAGTACTGGTTAAATAATTGCTCATAGTAAGTAGCCAGCTAGGTTATTGATTGCAAGATGATAGTTGGTAATATTATTTAACCATATGAATTCATGTGGTTTTTTATTTTTATGGGCTGGTATGGGTGATAACGGTGGGACGTAACTGTGACTGAGAAGGGAAGTTTAAAATCCTGCTTCCGTATTATTGTTATACTGATCTTGTCATTTAATAAAGAAGCAGTTTTAGGTCTGCAAAATTTTAACACCCAAACATCCCAACAATCTTGGCACTTCAGAGTCTTAAATTATTCTCGAAGGAAAATACATAGAGCCTGTAATGCATTATTTTTCCCATCAATTTTAATATCTCCAGCCCCAGCTAATGTCGCATCAAAGATAAAAAATGTATTTTTTAATGGCATGCCTATCTGCCTAAGGATGCTTTTATTTTTTCCTTTGATTTAATATCAAATTTAGGTCCATAAATCACGCCCAACAACTCGTCACACCTGTTTAGCTTTATCCATCAACTTACGCTTAATCTCCTCTTTTCTGAAAGAGACATCGCTTGAGTTCACAGCATTGATGTCCATTTTATTATTCCATACAATTGCTTCCTGCTCCCTCTCCGACAGTTGGGATATGGCAGCGCGGATCACATCATATGAGCTGAAAACTAGGAGATAAAAAAACACCATAGCGGGTTCAATTTAAACTGAGATTATTAGAACGAGGTAGTAGCAATGGTTAATGGTTCCATGAAAAGGATACGGACTCCACTTGCCCAGGATAGCAGGATTTAGTTTCCCAATATCCCAAGGCACACAGCCATTTACTCCCACTGCACCAGGGCCAAGCTCTTCGACGTATTCCTGCTTTACAACATTGTAAATATCTACGCGGCCAACTACATCTCTAACGGTTACAGCCCATAAAACGGCGCCATAAGGGGTTTGGCTATTGTCACACGCAAGATGCTTGTGAAGTATGGCCAATTGTTTGTATACCTGGCCAGCAAAACCTACACCCGCTTTTTGAGGGGTGACATACGCCCCTCGAATCTGTTTACCCTCAGCTTGACTACCGTTCTCAAGCGTGAAGGTAAAATTTTCATAAGCAAAACGCGCAATCGTAGTCGAAAGCTCTTCCTCCATCATCCCTAGGTCAATAATTTGCTTTACGATGTCGGCATCTTCCTCGCCATCATCTCTAAGCTCGTCAATGTGGGTGCCGATGAACTCTTCATCTGAAAAGCCGACCTCTTCAACCACAGCAATGTGGTTATAGTCAGCTTGTTCATAGGTGGTCTCTGTCAATCTATAAAGGATGACGTCATCAGGTATGAGGAAGTAGAGAATGTTGGAAACAAAACTCACGCCAGGGAAAGACGGGAGTACTGAAAGATCTTTAGCGTAAGTATCGCCGATTAAAGATGGTGCCATTCCTTTTTGCTATCCTGAGTCTTTAAATCGCTAAAGTGGATATTGGTCGCGAAGTTGTCCTTCATAAATGAAGCGACAGACTTCTCGATCTGGTGCAGAAGCTCATCACTTACCCGCATGTCGGGATATTGCTTTTTCGGTTTTACCGTAAAACGCAACTTATCACCACGAATGGATACTTCAGCAAATGGTTTGACCACCGTAGTATCGTAAGCGCGTTTAACGTCGCTTAATAGTGTTACGATGAAGTGCTGCGATTCTTTGTGGGTACGGCTCAGCATTCTGCGCACTTCAAAAGTGTCAGCAAACAGTGAACGCGACTCAATTGTGTCGATTACTCGCGTATTGTCGAGTATCGTTTGGATTGAACGCTGGCTCTTAGTTCTAGCTTCGCAATGTAACATAATCCCACCTTAGCCTGGACAACCATGTTGTCGCTTGGCAAATGCTCCACCCATGTGGAACCTATCAAGTCGGTTGACGACATCGTCAACTGTCTAATAAATCTACTCTATAGCTGTGGCTATTGCAAACAAATAAGTTGCAAAACCCTTTGCAGGAGTAAGGAAAAAAGGCGTCAAATTCTCATGAAAAGTCGCCATTTCAACGTCTCTTCAGCGGGACTTTTTCCCCAATGAGTCAGCGTGGCGCCCTAAACGTTGTGGGAAAGGATTTGATGTTTAGTTTCCTGCGTTAGCTCATCGCTGTTGCTAACGTAAATGGGGCTTACTGCATCGCAGAACAATACCTCTTGAGTTAGTGGCTTAATCGCGCATCCAATCAGCAGGTAGCTGAGGATCAACGATAGCATCATCCGCGCATCTAATTACATTGGTAACTCATTCTTCACATCTACTATGTGCTTCAGGCTCTTGTTGTCTTCAAGCTATGTTTTGATTTCCAATGACCGAAGCGGAGTGTGGCCACCGAGGTCATACTCGCAGAAAGCATTCCTCTCCATTGGTTAGTCACATCGGAGAGTTTAAGCTTGGGAGCCAGCCAAAATAGACGAAGAATTTATAGCCATCACGAACAACCACGGTGAAAAAATTAACTCTCTTGCAGATAAATGACATTAAATTTTCATTACTGAGTTAGGAATCATCAAACAACAATGAAAATTATTTTCACTCTTATTCTCAACGAAAACCTGAATCGAGTCTCCAGCACGCGCCATTCAGGCATTACATTTTCTACATAGAGGATCTGAGAGGCTGGGAAAGCATTGAAATGGTCCGACGCTATGCTCACCTGGCGCCGAATCATCTGACCGAGCACGCACGGAAAATTGACGCGCTTTTGGCAACTGACGACACAAATACGACACAGGGGAAGAATCAGGCGGGATTAAGAATTGCGTAACTGATTGAAAATTATTGGTACGCCCTACAGGATTCGAACCTGTGACCTACGGCTTAGAAGGCCGGTGCTCTATCCAACTGAGCTAAGGGCGCATGGTGATTGGGTCGGATTATACGGTGCGATCCCGCTGAGTCAACGATTTTACTGCCGCCGGGCATCTAATGCTGAACTAATGAACAGTCGTGAGGCAACCCGCTGGCCGTCAGCCATAAAAAAACCCACCGGGTGCGGTGGGTTGATCTTTGGCGCGGTGAACAGAGTGCCTTAGTTGGTCACTTTGTTTTTCAGCTCTTCGGCGCCCTGCTTGGTTTTATCCCAGCCTTTCTCGGTGCCTTCTTTGGTTTTGTCCCAGCCCTTTTGGGTGCCTTCGGAGATTTTGCTGCTGGTAGAGTTGCTCTCACCTTCCGCGGCGTGCTTCGCCTTCAGCTTCATCTCAGAACCCTCGTGCTGGGTTTTGTGCAGCTTCTCTTTGGCGGTATCGGCGCCTTTGTGCGCTTCCGCAACGGTGTTATCAGTCACGGTTGCCGCGAAAACCGGGGAAGCCAACAGTAAAGCAGACAGTGCAATAATGGTATTTTTCATCATTCCCTCTTTATCTTTTCGATGAGTTGCTGTGTTACGAATCAATCCTGGCACAGCCTGAGAGGAAATGAATTAGGAATTAACCGGGAATTGTAAGCACGGATTAATCCGATGCTGCACGATTGCACGCCAACTGGCGAATCTGTGCCTGACAGCAGCGTCCGCTTCTGACAAAATAGGCGTAATCCCCGATTTAACTCAACACAGATGGATCCCCTCTCTGATGGTAGCAAAAATTATTGACGGTAAAACGATTGCGCAGCAGGTGCGACAAGAGGTTGCAGAGCTGGTACAGCAGCGTCTGGCGGCCGGTAAGCGCGCCCCTGGCCTGGCGGTTGTGCTGGTCGGTGAGAACCCGGCCTCGCAGATTTATGTCGGCAGCAAGCGTCGTGCCTGCGAAGAGGTCGGTTTCCTCTCGCGCTCTTACGATATGCCCGCCACCACCAGCGAAGCAGAGCTGCTTGACCTGATCACCACCTTAAACAACGATCCGGAGATCGACGGTATCCTGGTGCAGCTGCCGCTGCCTGCGGGCATCGACAACGTGAAGGTGCTGGAACATATTGCCCCGCATAAAGATGTGGATGGCTTCCACCCTTACAACGTCGGTCGCCTGTGCCAGCGTGCGCCAAAGCTGCGCCCGTGTACGCCGCGCGGCATCGTCACGCTGCTGGAGCGCTACAATATTGACACTTACGGCCTGAACGCCGTGGTCGTGGGCGCCTCCAATATCGTCGGCCGCCCGATGAGCATGGAGCTGCTGCTGGCCGGCTGTACCACCACCGTCACTCACCGCTTTACCAAAGATCTGCGTCATCACGTTGAGCACGCCGATCTGCTGGTGGTCGCGGTGGGCAAGCCGGGCTTTATTCCCGGCGAGTGGATTAAGCCCGGCGCGATCGTGATCGATGTCGGGATTAACCGTCTGGAGAGCGGCAAAGTGGTCGGCGATGTGGAGTTTGATGCGGCCTCCGAGCGCGCGGCTTACATCACTCCGGTGCCGGGCGGCGTCGGTCCGATGACCGTGGCAACCCTGATCCAGAATACCCTGCAGGCCTGTGAAAATAACGACGATGGAGCATCAGCATAATGGCAACTTTCTCTCTGGGCGATCATCCCCATGTCGATCTCTGTGACCTGCTGAAGCTGGAAGGCTGGGTTGAGAGCGGCGCGATGGCAAAAATCATGATCTCTGGCGGTCACGTCACGGTGAATGGCGTGAAAGAGACCCGCAAGCGCTGCAAAATTGTCGCGGGTCAGACGGTTGAGTTTGACGGCGAAAGCGTCACGGTCACCGACTGATTAAACGCGCAACCAGAAAGGCTGCCTGCGGGCGGCCTTTTTTGATCGTGGTCCCGGCGGGAAAGCAAAACACGGGCCGACCGTAAAAGAGGGTCGGCCCCTACGAGGTGACGACCTGCGTGGCGCCGTCGACCTGGTGCAGCTGGTAGTGGCGGATCTCGCTATGTTCGGCGATCAGCTGCGCCAGCAGCGGAGAGTGGCTGGTGACCCACAGCTGGCTGTAGCGGCTGGCTTCGGCAATCAGCTGGGCCAGCGCCGGGAGCAGGTCCGGGTGCAGGCTGTTTTCCGGCTCGTTGAGCGCCATAAATGCCGGCGGGCGCGGGCTGAGCAGCGCCACCACCAGGCAGAGAAAACGCAGCGTGCCGTCGGACAGCTCAACCGCGTCCAGCGGGCGCAGGATCCCCTGGCGATGCATCCGCATCTGGAAGCGTCCGCTGGCGGCTTCTACCTCGAAGTGACTGTCGGGGAAGGCCTGCTCCAGAATGGAGAACAGTAATTCGCTGTGTCCGCGCTCGCGGATCGTCTCAAACGCGGCGGCGAGGTTGCTGCCGTCATGCGCCAGGATCGGCGAACGGATGCCGACCTGCGGCATGCGTATCGCGCTGCCTGGCCACACCGCAAACTCGTGGTAAAAGCGCCAGCCGCGCAGGTTCTCACGCACCTGCGACACCTCCGGATAGAGATGCGGGTCGGCCAGCTGACCAAACACCGACTCCTCCACATGCAGCGATGCCGGATAGGCCACGCGCTCGCCGTTGATGTTTTGCAGGAAGGCGGTCTGATTGCTGCGGTCCAGCAGCAGCGCAGCGCGGCGGCGCTGATGTCCGCTGAGCCAGATCTGCTCTTTCTTCACCACCGGGTCGAGATTGAACAGGCTCAGCAGCGGCTCCGGAAAGCCAATCTCCAGCTGATAGTCAAAGTCGTCCAGCTCCGCCGACAGCACCATGCGCTTCAGCTCGCTGTTGCGCTCGCCGCGCCGCGCGCCCCCTGCCCACATCGCTTTCTGGATGCCGCCATCCTGCGCCAGCGCCGGCGACAGCCGTTCGCAGGCCGCTTCATGCAGCAGGCGCACCGCTTTATACAGGTTGGATTTGCCGCAGCCGTTGGGGCCGGTGATAACGTTGAGCTGCCCGAGTTCCATTTCGAGGAAACGGATGGAGCGGTAGTTGGTGAGGGAGAGTTGTTTGATCATGTTGGCAGGGTCCAAAAAGCAGGGGCGCGTTATCACGCGCCCCCCGGGGTTACTTACGGCGCCAGCTAGTGCCGCCCGCGCCGTCTTCCAGCACGATGCCCATCTCGTTGAGTTTGTCGCGCGCCACGTCGGCCTGCGCCCAGTCTTTCGCTTTACGCGCATCAATACGCATCTGGATCAGCGCTTCAATCTGCGCCACCTCTTCGTCATTGATATTGGCGCCATTTTGCAGGAACTGTTCCGGGTCCTGCTCCAGCAGGCCGAGCACGCCCGCCAGGACGCGCAGGCGCGCCGCCAGCCCGTTCGCGGCCGCTTTGTCGGTATCCTTCAGGCGGTTGACTTCACGCGCCAGGTCGAACAGCGCCGAGTAGGCTTCAGGGGTGTTGAAGTCGTCGTCCATCGCTTCGCGGAAGCGGGTTTCAAACTCTTCGCCACCGGCCACTTCAGCATTGGCGTCGGTGTTACGGATAGCGATATACAGGCGCTCCAGCGCGGAGCGTGCCTGATTGAGATTATCTTCGCCGTAGTTCAGCTGGCTGCGGTAGTGGCCGGACATCAGGAAGTAGCGCACGGTCTCGGCGTCGTAGTGCTCCAGCACGTCGCGCACGGTAAAGAAGTTGTTCAGCGATTTCGACATCTTTTCGCGGTCCACCATCACCATGCCGGAATGCATCCAGTAGTTCACATACGGGCCGTCGTGGGCGCAGGTGGACTGGGCAATCTCGTTTTCATGGTGCGGGAACATCAGGTCAGAGCCGCCGCCGTGGATATCAAAGTGCTCACCCAGCTGCTTGCAGTTCATCGCCGAGCACTCAATGTGCCAGCCAGGGCGGCCCATGCCCCATGGAGATCCCCAGCCCGGCTCATCAGCTTTCGACATCTTCCACAGTACGAAGTCCATCGGGTTACGCTTAACGTTCTCGGCCACTTCAACGCGAGCGCCGGCCTGCAGCTGCTCCAGATCCTGGCGCGACAGGGAGCCGTAGTTCGGGTCGCTGTCGACGGAGAACATCACGTCGCCGTTGCTGGCAACGTAGGCGTGTTCGCGGGCGATCAGCTTTTCTACCAGCTCGATAATCTCGCCGATATGGCGCGTGGCGCGTGGCTCCAGGTCCGGCGGCAGAATGTTCAGCGCGGCGAAGTCCTTGTGCATCTCGGCGATCATACGGTTGGTCAGCTGTTCGATGGTCTCACCGTTTTCGTGAGCGCGTTTGATGATCTTGTCATCTATATCGGTGATATTACGCACATAGTTCAGCTGATAACCGCTGTAGCGCAGGTAGCGGGCCACCACGTCGAACGCGGCAAAAGTTCTGCCGTGGCCGATGTGGCAGAGGTCGTAAACGGTAATGCCGCACACGTACATGCCAATCTTTCCGGCATGAATAGGTTTGAATTCCTCTTTTTGACGACTCAGGGTGTTGAAGATCTTTAGCATTGAGACATTCCGTTTAAGCGTGTGCGGGATTACGATAAAAAGTGAATCGAACATTCTGACGTATTTTTACCCCCAGCGCTATGTAAAGCAAGGGTATTGCCGCTTCCTTTATGCAGCGGGGCTGACGAGCCATCACTTTTTGTGATATAAGAGCCGTCTGTCGCACGGGGAAGACTTACGTCTCCGCCCCCGGCGCTCAATGTTAAATACTCCAACCCTGACAGGATGAGAAAATGGTTACTTTCCAGACTAATCATGGCGATATCGTCATCAAAACTTTCGACGATAAAGCACCGGCTACCGTTGCGAACTTCCTGGAGTACTGCCGCGAAGGTTTCTACGACAACACCATCTTCCACCGCGTGATCAACGGCTTTATGATCCAGGGCGGCGGCTTTGAGCCGGGCATGAAGCAGAAAGAGACCAAAGCTGAGATCCAGAACGAAGCCAGCAACGGTCTGAAAAACACCAAAGGCACGCTGGCAATGGCGCGTACTCAGGCTCCTCACTCGGCTACCGCGCAGTTCTTTATTAACGTGGCAGACAACGACTTCCTGAACTTCCGTGACGAAAGCCTGCAGGGCTGGGGTTACTGCGTGTTTGCTGAAGTGGTTGAAGGTATGGACGTAGTTGAGAAAATCAAAGCCGTGTCTACCGGCCGCAGCGGCATGCACCAGGATGTGCCAAAAGACGACGTGATTATCCAGAAAGTCACCGTCAGCGAATAATGTCGCACACGCTGTTTATCGCAGATCTGCATCTGTGTACTGAAGAACCGGCAATCACTGCCGGTTTTCTGCATTTTTTACGCCGTGAAGCGCAGCACGCCGACGCGCTGTATATTCTCGGCGATCTGTTTGAAGCCTGGATCGGTGACGACGACCCGAACCCGCTGCACGCCGAAGTGGCGACCGCGCTGCGCCAGCTCAACATCCCCTGCTATTTTATCCACGGCAACCGCGATTTCCTGGTCGGGAAACGCTTCGCGCGCGCGGCGGGGATGACGCTGCTGCCGCAAGAGCAGGTGCTGGAGCTGTACGGCAGGCGCGTGCTGATTATGCACGGCGACACGCTGTGTACCGACGACGAGGGCTATCAGCGCTATCGCCAGAAGGTGCAACAGCGCTGGCTGCAACGCGTTTTCCTTGCCCTGCCGCTGTTCGTGCGCCAGCGCATCGCGCGCAAGATGCGCAACGGCAGCAAGCAGGCCAACCGCAATAAAGATCTCGCGATTATGGATGTCAATCCGCAGGCGGTGGTCGACGCCATGAGCCGCCATCAGGTGCCCTGTCTGATCCACGGGCATACTCATCGCCCGGCCGTGCATGCGCTGAGCATTAACGGTCTGCCCGCCGAACGCCTGGTGCTCGGCGCCTGGCACGAAGAGGGTTCGATGATCAAAGTCGACCCTGATGAGATTGCGCTGATTTCCTTCCCGTTCTGAATCAAAATTTTGGCGCCATCCTGCGCCAGTTGACGCCACGCAACCGTTTTCCTCGCCGCGCAGTCGTGATATTCTCTCTGCCCTTCCCACCCCGCAGCCCGTATCCGTGCTGCTGCGGTGACGTTTTACAATCACAGGAGTCAGACCCGCATGTCATCCAACGCCGCCCCGGCCCGCATTGCTATTGTTATGGGTTCCAAAAGTGACTGGGCAACCATGCAGTTTGCAGCGGAAATCCTCACCAGCCTCGACGTTCCGTTCCACTGTGAAGTGGTGTCTGCGCACCGTACCCCGGACAAACTGTTCAGCTTTGCCGAACAGGCCGCCGATAACGGCTTCCAGGTGATTATTGCGGGTGCAGGCGGCGCGGCGCATCTGCCGGGCATGCTGGCTGCGAAAACCCTGGTGCCGGTGCTGGGCGTGCCGGTGCAGAGCGCGGCGCTGAGCGGGGTCGACAGCCTGTACTCTATCGTGCAGATGCCGCGCGGCATCCCGGTCGGTACGCTGGCGATTGGCAAAGCCGGTGCGGCGAACGCCGCCCTGCTGGCTGCGCAGATCCTTGCACTGCACGATGCTGCGCTGGCGGGCCGCCTGGCAAACTGGCGCCAGACGCAGACCGATGACGTGCTGAACAACCCGGATCCGCAGGTGGAAGCATGAAGCCGGTCTGCGTATTAGGTAACGGCCAGCTGGGCCGCATGCTGCGCCAGGCCGGAGAGCCGCTGGGTATTGCGGTTTATCCGGTCGGGCTGGATGCCGAGCCGCAAGCGCTGCCGATTGCGCAGAGCGTGATCACCGCCGAGATTGAACGCTGGCCGGAAACCGCCCTGACGCGCGAGCTGGCAAGCCACAACGCGTTCGTTAACCGTGACATTTTCCCGCTGCTGGCGGACCGCTTAACCCAGAAGCAGCTGCTGGACCGCCTCGGTCTGGCGACGGCCCCCTGGCAACTGCTGTCCGCTGCCGACGAGTGGGCGCAGGTGTTCACCACCCTCGGCGAGTTGGCCATCGTTAAGCGCCGCACCGGGGGGTATGACGGCCGCGGCCAGTGGCGCCTGCGTGCGGATGAGACCGGAACGCTGCCCGCTGACTGCTACGGTGAATGCATTGTTGAGCAGGGGATTAACTTCTCCGGCGAGATGTCGCTGGTCGGTGCGCGCGGGCACGACGGTCACACCGTGTTCTACCCGCTGACGCACAACCTGCATCAGGACGGCATTCTGCGTACCAGCGTGGTGCTGCCGGACGTGGATGCAGAGCATCAGCAGCAGGCGGAGCGCATGCTGTCGGCGATCATGAATGAGCTGAACTACGTTGGCGTGATGGCGATGGAGTGCTTTGTGGTGCCGGAAGGTCTGCTGATCAACGAGCTGGCCCCGCGCGTGCACAACAGCGGCCACTGGACGCAGAACGGCGCGTCTATCAGCCAGTTTGAGCTACACCTGCGGGCGATTCTTGGCCTGGCGCTGCCCACGCCAGTGGTCAGCACCCCGGCGGTCATGGTGAACCTGATCGGCACTGACCTGAACCTCGACTGGCTGAACCAGCCGCTGGTGCATCTGCACTGGTATGAGAAAGAGGTGCGCGCCGGGCGCAAGGTTGGCCACCTTAATCTGGCGGACGTCAGTCCGGCGGCGTTAAGCGCAGCGCTGAATGCGCTGGTACCGATGCTGCCGCCGGAGTACGCCAGCGGCATTGCGTGGGCGGTGGAAAAACTCGGGTAATCATCCGTCTTAAGTAGGGGAGAGGCATGCCTCTCCCTTCCGTGCTTTATTCCGCGTAATACCCTCTGAACAAGGCCTTGCCCTTCAGCAGACGAATACCCAGCCAGCCGCCGCAGATCGACAGCAGCAGCGCACCGGTTAACGGCAGCGCCCCCCACAGCACGTAATCCGGCTGCCACGGGAAGTCGAATACCTTGCGCTGCAGCCCCCACAGCGCCGCTTCCGCACCGATGGCGGCCGCCACGCCGGAAACCAGACCGAGTAGCGCAAACTCGCACCACAGCGTGCCGCGCAGCAGCCTCTTGCTGGCGCCGAGCGTGCGGTACACCACCAGCTCCTGACGGCGCTGACGCATCCCGACCTGGATCTGCGCCAGCAGCAGCAGCACGCCACAGGCCGTCACCAGCACCACCATAATCTCCAGCGCCTGGCTAACCTGCGCCAGCACCTGCCCTATCTGACGCATAATGCTGCCGATATCCAGCAGGCTGAGCGTCGGGAACTGGCGGTTGAGCTGGGCCAGCAGCGCGCTGTTATTATCAAGGCGGAAGCTGGTCAGCCAGGTCTGCGGCTGGCCGTCGAGCGCGCCCGGCGGGAAGATAAAGAAGAAGTTAGGCTTCAGGCTCTCCCAGTCGACTTTACGCATGCTGGTGATCCGGGCGCTGAACTCTTGCGTATCGCCGGTAAAAGTCAGCGTATCCCCAAGCTTCACCCCCAGCCGCCCGGCCAGCTCCTGCTCAATCGACACGTCACCGCGCTGCGGCGGCCAGCTGCCGGAGGTCAGCGGATTATGGTCCGGCAAATCTTTTAGCCAGGTGAGATTCAGCTCGCGATTCAGCGAATTATCCATTTCAGGATCGGCGGGCTGGTGGTTAATCCCGGTCAGGCGCACGCGGGCAATCGGGTAGAAGGTTTCCGGCTTCACCTGATGCTGTTCAAGGAAGGCCTGCACCTGCGGCACCTGCTGCCCGGTGATGTTCAGCAGGAAGTAGTTCGGGCTGCCCGGCGGCATCTGCTGCTGCCAGCGGTCCAGCAGATCGCCGCGCATTACCAGCAGCAGGGCCAGCAGCATAAACGACAGCGAGAACGCCGCCAGCTGGCTGAGGGTCGTCCACGGCTGGCGCAGCAGGCGGTTAACCGCCAGGCGGAAGGCCAGATTGCGCAGCGTCAGGCGGCGCAGCAGCAGCAGGCCCCCCCAGCCGATGGCACCCAGCAGCAGCGAGAGCAGCACAATGCCCGCCACCAGCGCCCACAGCAGCTTACTGCCGCCGACCAGCAGCGCCAGCAGGCCAATCACCACCAGCGCCATCAGCGGCAGGTAGAGCTTCAGCGGCCAGATATCGGCGACCGCATCGCGCCGCAGCACGCGCAGCGGCTGGGTTGCCAGCAGCAGGCGATACGGGCGCAGGCCAACCAGCAGCGAAATCACAAACAGCGATCCCACCGCCCACAGCCACGGCCAGGCGCTGGCGGCAGGCAGTTCGCCGGGCAGCACCGGGCGCAGCATCTGTAGCAGCAGCGCTTCAAAGCCGAGGCCAATGGCGCTGCCGACGATCGCCGCCAGCAGCAGCACCGCCAGCCACTGGCCGACAATCAGCCGCCGCAGCGCCCCTCGATTGGCGCCCAGGGTTTTCAGCACCGCCACCAGATCGTAGCGGCTGCGGCAGTAGTGGCTCATGGCGACCGCCACAGCGGCGATGGCCAGCATCAGCGTCAGCAGCGCCGACAGCAGCAGGAACTGCTGGGCGCGCTGCATCGATTTACCCAGCGCATCCTCCGAGTTCTCCACGCTTATCCAGCGCTGTTCCGGGGTAATCCGCGACGCGATATAGCTGTCGTAGCGCGCCAGCTGCTGCGGAGTACCGGAGAATTTATAGCGCCAGGTGACGCGGCTGCCGGGCTGAATAGCACCGGTCTTCGCGACGTCGGCCAGGTTCATCAGCAGGCGGGGCGCGGTCTGGAACGGGTTAAAGCCGGCGTCCGGCTCCTGAATCACCTCGCCGGCAATGCGCAGCGTGGTATCGCCAACGTCGAGGTTATCCCCGGCTTTACGCTCGAGCAGCGCCAGCAGTCGCGGTGCGGCCAGCACCGTGCCCGCCGCCGGTTTTAACCCGGCTGGCGCAGTGCTCAGCTCACCAAACATCGGGTAGAGATCGTCAACCGCCTTCACCGAGGCCAGCTGGGGCGTATCGCCCGCGAACGTCATGGTCATAAAGGTCAGCTGGCGCCCGACCTGTAAGCCGTCGGCACGCGCCTGCGTCAGCCACTCCTCCGGCACTTCTTTGCCGCTGCGCAGCGTGCGGTCGCCGGCCATAAAGTCGCGGCTCTGCTGGCTCAGCCCTTTCTCCATGCGGTCGCTAAGCGAGCCGAGCGCCAGCACGCAGGCCACCGCCAGCGTCAGTGCCAGCCAGACAATCAGCAGCGAGGGCGACTTCCACTCGCGCCAGAACCAGCGCCAGATCATGCTTCCTCCCACAGCTTGCCGTCGCGCAGGCGCAGGCGGCGGTCGCAGCGGGCGGCCAGCTGTTCATCGTGGGTGACGAGGATCAGGGTGGTGGCGAAGTCGCGGTTCATGGAAAACAGCAGGTCGGCAATACGGTCGCCGGTTTTGCGGTCGAGGTTGCCAGTCGGCTCATCGGCAAACAGCAGCGCCGGGCGGCCGTTAAACGCGCGCGCCAGCGCCACGCGCTGCTGTTCCCCGCCGGAAAGCTGCGCGGGCAGGTGCGTCATGCGCTCGCCTAACCCCAGCTGGGCCAGCAGCGCGGCGGCCTGTTCGCGGCTCTGGCGGTCGCTGTCGCCGCGCAGCAGGGCGGGTAGCTGGACGTTTTCCTGCGCGTTAAGGGTCGGCACCAGCATAAACGACTGGAACACGAAGCCGACGTTTTTCGCCCGCAGCGCCGCCCGCTGCTCTTCGTTCATCTTGTGCAGTGGCTGGCCGAGCATCAGCACTTCGCCTTCGCTGCCGTCGTCCAGCCCGGCCAGAATTCCGAGCAGCGTCGACTTGCCCGATCCCGACTCGCCGATCAGCGCGAGGGTTTCAGCCGGTTTGACAACCAGCTCAACTCCGGTAAGGATGGAAAGATGATGATCACCCTGACCGACGGACTTACTAAGACGATGAACTTCAAGAATGTTTTCCGCTGGCATTACCCTGTCCTGTTATTATTAGCCTTGATGACGCTGCGTGCGACGGCGGCAGATACGCTGCTGGTGCTGGGCGACAGTCTGAGTGCCGGTTACCGCATGTCCGCCACGGCCGCATGGCCTGCGTTACTCAATGATAAGTGGCAAAAGTCGCCGTTGATTGTTAACGGTAGCATAAGTGGCGATACCGCGACGCAGGGACTGGCACGTCTGCCGGCGCTGCTGAAACAGCATCAGCCGCGCTGGGTACTGATTGAGCTGGGGGGCAACGACGGTTTACGTGGTTTCCCGCCGCAGCAGGTAGAGCAGGATCTGAACCAGATCATTAGCCAGGTAAAGGCGGCAAACGCGCAGCCGCTGCTGATGCAGGTGATGCTGCCCGCCAACTACGGCAAACGCTATACGCAATCCTTCGCCGCCATCTATCCCAAAGTGGCAAAGCAGTATTCAATCCCGCTGGTGCCGTTTTTTATGGAGCAGGTCTACCTGAAGCCGGAGTGGATGCAGGATGACGGGATCCACCCGAATCCGGCGGCGCAGCCTTTTATTGCCGAACTGATGGCAAAAGAACTGGCCCCCCTAGTTAAGCATGAGTAACCCGGCGTTGGGCGCCATAGCAGGTAAAGAAATGCAAAAATCGATAGTGATTACCGGGAGTTCCAGCGGTATCGGTCTGGTATCCGCCAACGATCTGCTGCGGCGCGGCTACCATGTGATTGCCGCCTGCCGTAAACCGCAGGATGTAGAGCGCATGAACCAGCTGGGTTTCAGCGGCGTGCTGCTCGACCTCGACGATGCTGCCAGCGTTGAGCGGGCCGCCGCGCAGATCCTCACTCTGTGCGGGGGCGATCTCTATGGGCTGTTTAACAACGGCGGCTTCGGGTTGTATGGCCCGCTGCAGTCGATCTCCCGCCAGCAGTTGGAGCAGCAGTTCGCCACCAATCTGTTTGGCACCCACCAGCTCACCACCCTGCTGCTGCCGGCTTTGATCAACGGCGGCAGCGGGCGCATTATTAACACCAGTTCGGTGATGGGATTGATCTCTACGCCGAAGCGCGGGGCTTACGCCGCCAGTAAGTATGCGCTGGAAGCCTGGTCCGATGCGTTACGCATGGAGCTGCACGGCAGCGGCGTGCGCGTCAGCCTGATCGAACCTGGCCCGATCCACACCCGCTTCACCGATAATGTCCATCAGTCGCAGCAGGACCAGCCGGTGAAGAACCCCGGCATTGCCGCGCGGTTCACGCTGCCGCCGGAGGCGATTCTGCCCAAGCTGCGGCACGCGCTGGAGAGCCGCCACCCGCGCCTGCGCTATCCTGTGACGCTGGTCGCACACGCGCTCAGCGCGTTACGCCGTTTACTGCCGGGCTGGATGATGGATCGGTTATTACGCCAGAATTAGCCTGCGGCCCTTGAAGCTGCGGCCTCTGCCCCCATACAGTTAGCAACATCAGTCATTAAAGAGATGAAATTCATGTCACCACAAGCCGCGATCGTCGAGATTAACGAAACCAACCTGCACCAGACGCTGGAACAGTCGATGCAGATCCCCGTTCTGTTCTACTTCTGGTCCGGCCGCAGCCAGCACTGTGAGCAGCTGACGCCGCTGCTTGACCGCCTGGCCCAGGAGTACGCCGGACAGTTCATTCTGGCGCGCCTGGATTGTGACGCCGAGCCGGCCGTAGCGCAGCAGTTTGGTCTGCGCTCGATTCCGACCGTGTACCTGTTCCAGAACGGCCAGCCGGTTGACGGCTTCCAGGGCCCGCAGCCGGAAGAAGCGGTGCGCGCCCTGCTGGAAAAAGTGCTGCCAAAAAAAGAGCAGCTGTTAGCGCAGCAGGCGATGCAGCTGATGGACGAAGGCAAGCTGATTGATGCGCTGCCGCTGCTGAAGGATGCATGGGCGCTGAGCAATCAGAATAGCGAGATCGGCTTCCTGCTGGCGGAAGTGCTGATTGGCCTCAACCGCAGTGAAGAAGCCGAAGCGGTGCTGAAAGTGGTGCCGCTGCAGGACCAGGATACCCGCTATCAGGGGCTGGTGGCGCAGATTGACCTGCTGAAGCAGGCGGCGGATACGCCGGAAATTCAGCAGCTGCAGCAGCAGATTGAAGCCGAGCCGGATAACGTCGAGCTGGCCACCCAGCTGGCCCTGCAGTTCCACCAGGTCGGGCGCAATGAAGAGGCGCTGGAGCTGCTGTTCAGCCATCTGAAGAAAGATCTCGGCGCGGCCGATGGGCAGGCGCGTAAGATGCTGCAGGAGATCCTCGCCGCGCTGGGGACCGGCGATGCGCTGGCCGCGAAATACCGCCGTCAGCTCTATTCTCTGCTGTACTAAGAGCGGGACGACCGAAAAAGAGGGTCGTCCCCTACAAATGATTCACATACCGGACGACCGAAAAACAGGGTCGTCCCCGACAAATGATTCACATACCGGACGACCGAAAAAGAGGGTCGTCCCCTACAAATGATTCACGCACCGGACGACCGAAAAACAGGGTCGTCCCCCACCGTTGCGCAAAGCATGACCCCGTAGGGGTTGACCCTCTTTTCCGGTCAACCCTCCACGGTTGGCACAGGTGCCAGACAGGGGCGGCAGGTAACGCCATCAGCCCCTACAATAATAACAATCCGGAGGTTATTTTATGTTTACTGTGATTCCCGTCATTATCGTTCTGGCACTGATCCTTGTCTGGTCCGGGATAAAAATTGTTCCGCAGGGCTACCAGTGGACCGTGGAACGTTTCGGTCGCTACACCAATACGCTGCAGCCTGGCCTGAACCTGGTGGTCCCGTTTATGGATCGCGTAGGTCGTAAAATCAATATGATGGAACAGGTGCTGGATATCCCCTCACAGGAGATCATCTCCAAAGATAACGCCAGCGTCACCATCGATGCCGTGTGCTTTATCCAGGTGGTCGACCCGGCGCGCGCCGCCTATGAGGTCAGCAACCTTGAGCTGGCGATCATTAACCTCACCATGACCAACATGCGTACCGTGCTTGGCTCGATGGAGCTGGATGAGATGCTGTCGCAGCGCGATAACATCAATACCCGCCTGCTGCATATTGTCGATGAAGCTACCAACCCGTGGGGCATCAAAATTACCCGTATTGAGATCCGCGACGTGCGCCCGCCTGCCGAACTGATTGCGTCGATGAACGCGCAGATGAAGGCCGAGCGTACCAAGCGCGCCGATATCCTCGAAGCGGAAGGGGTACGTCAGGCGGCAATCCTGCGCGCCGAAGGCGAGAAGCAGTCGCAGATCCTGAAAGCGGAAGGCGAGCGTCAGTCGGCATTCCTCGCGGCCGAAGCGCGTGAACGCGGGGCAGAAGCGGAAGCGCAGGCCACCAAAATGGTGTCCGAGGCGATTGCCGCCGGGGATATTCAGGCGATTAACTACTTCGTGGCGCAGAAATATACCGACGCGCTGCAAAATATCGGCTCCTCCAGCAACAGCAAAGTGGTGATGATGCCGCTGGATGCCAGCAGCCTGATGGGCTCCATCGCCGGGATCGGTGAACTGCTGGGCGAAAGCAAAGCGGAGCGTAAACGTTGATGCTGCTGGATGAGCTGTTAGCCAATCCGTGGTGGCTGTGGCTGACGCTGGGCGGCCTGCTGCTGGCCGCCGAGATGCTCGGGGCCAGCGGCTATCTGCTGTGGAGCGGCGTGGCGGCGGTGCTGGTCAGCCTGCTGGTGTGGCTGGTACCGATGCCGTGGGCATGGCAGGGGCTGAGCTTCGCCGTGCTGACCATTCTCGCCGCGCTGTGGTGGTACAGCTGGCTGAAAGGCCGCGATCGCCACCAGCCCCCCTCCACCTTGAACCAGCGCGGGCAGCAGATGGTTGGCCGTCAGCTGACGCTGGATGCGCCGCTGTTCAACGGCTTCGGCCATGTGCGCATTGGGGACGGTAACTGGCGCGTGCAGGCGGAGGAAGATTTGCCTGCGGGAAGCGACATTGTGGTGGTGGCGGTGGAAGGGATCACGCTGCGCGTCGTGCGCCGCGCTGGCTAACTGCGTTGCGCGCTGTGGCAGCAGCCCGCCAGATGATCGATGATTGGGCAGTCGGCCCCGTCATCACCGGGGCAGCTGGCTGCCAGGTCTAACAGCTTCTGGCGCATTAGCTGCAGCTCGGTGATATGCGCTTCAATCTCCGCCACTTTGCTCAGCGTGCGCGCTTTGACATCGGCGCTATGGCGCTGCGGGTTGTTGAACAGGCTGACCATTTCACGGCACTCATCCAGAGTAAACCCCACCTGGCGGGCCTGGCGCAGCAGGGTCAGCTCCTCCAGCTGTTTGGCACTGTAGCTGCGATAGCCGTTTTCCGTCCGCAGCGGCGGCGTCACCAGCCCTTTCTCCTCGTAGAAACGAATCGCTTTACTGGTTAAGCCGGTTTTTTTTGCCACGTCGCTAATGTTCATTATCGCCCCCTTGACCTTCCCCTTGATGGAAGGTTTAACCTACATAACTAATGCAAAAACAGTTCCGGGTCAAACCGGATTAACAGGAGTGATGATATGTCGCAAATAACCTTACTGGCTCTCGACGGTCTGACCTGCGGCCACTGCGTGAAGCGGGTGAAAGAGACGCTGGAAAAACGCCCGGATGTTGAACTGGCGGAAGTCAGCATTGATGCCGCGCGCATTTCCGGCGACGCCAGTGCCGATCAGCTGATCGCCACGATTGAGCAGGCGGGCTACCATGCCCGCGTGGCGCAGGACGGTTCGCACCCAAAGGCTGATCCGCTGACAGACTCAGAAACTCAGCCGGAAGCGCTGACAGCGGATGATGCCACGCTTCCGGCAGAGAGTTTTCACCTGCTGATTGACGGCATGAGCTGCGCCAGCTGCGTCAGCCGCGTGCAGCATGCGCTGCAGGAGGTGGACGGCGTTAGCCAGGCGCGGGTGAACCTGGCCGAGCGCAGCGCGCTGGTGCTGGGTTCGGCGCAGCCGCAGTCCCTGATTGACGCGGTGACGCGTGCCGGCTATGGCGCAGAAATCATCGAAGATGACGTTAAGCGGCGGGAAAAGCAGCAGCAGAGCGCGCAGGCCGCAGTGCAGCGTTTTCGCTGGCAGGCGGCGCTGGCGCTGGCGCTCGGTATTCCGCTGATGCTGTGGGGCATGGTCGGCGACAATATGATGTTGAGCGCCACCAACCGCAGCGGCTGGCTGATGGTTGGCGTAGTGACGTTGCTGGTGATGGCGATTGCCGGTGGGCACTTCTACCGCAGCGCGTGGAAAAGCCTGCGCAACCGTACGGCAACGATGGATACCCTGGTGGCGCTCGGCACCGCGGCGGCCTGGCTTTACTCCATGGCGGTCAACCTGTGGCCCGACCTGTTCCCAATGGCCGCCCGCCACCTCTACTATGAAGCCAGCGCGATGATCATCGGCCTGATTAACCTTGGGCATATGCTAGAGCAGCGCGCGCGCCAGCGCTCGTCGCAGGCGCTGGAAAAGCTGCTGGACCTGACGCCACCGACGGCGCGCGTGGTCACTGACCGGGGCGAGCAGACCCTGGCGCTCAGCGCAGTGACGCTGGGGATGACGCTGCGGGTCAACACCGGCGATCGCGTGCCGGTTGACGGCACGATTATCCAGGGCGAAGCCTGGCTGGACGAGGCCATGCTGACCGGGGAAGCGGTTCCGCAGCAGAAATCCGCAGGCGATACGCTGCATGCCGGAACGGTGATGCAGGATGGCAGCGTGCTGCTGCGGGCCGATGCGATTGGCAAAAATACCACCCTGTCGCGCATTATCCAGCTGGTGCGCCAGGCGCAGAGCAGCAAGCCGGCGATCGGCCAGCTGGCGGATAAGATCTCGGCGATCTTTGTTCCCACCGTGGTGGTGATTGCGCTGCTGAGCGCCGCCGTCTGGTATCTGTTCGGCCCCGCCCCGCAAATCGTTTACACGCTGGTGATCGCCACCACCGTACTGATCATCGCCTGCCCCTGTGCGCTCGGTCTGGCTACGCCAATGTCGATTATTGCCGGCGTCGGGCGCGCCGCCGAGTTTGGCGTGCTGGTGCGCGATGCCGATGCACTGCAACGGGCCAGCACCCTCAGCACGCTGGTGTTCGATAAAACCGGCACCCTGACCGAGGGCAAGCCGCGCGTGGTGGCGATTCAGTTGTTTAACGGGGCCGATGAGCCGTCGGTATTACGCCAGGCTGCCGCGCTGGAGCAGGGTTCCGGCCATCCGCTGGCGCAGGCAATCGTCGCGCGTGCGGGCCTTAGCTCCCTGCAGGACATTGCGCAATTTCGTACAATACCGGGCCAGGGCGTCAGCGGCATACTCGACGGCATTCCGCTGCTGTTGGGTAACCCCGCGCTGATGGCGCAGCAGCAGATTGCCACCGATAGCGTGCAGCAGCAGATGGATAAGCTGGCAGAGACGGGGGCTACTCCGGTGCTGCTGGCCGCCGACGGCCACATTGTCGCCCTGTTTGCCATCCGCGATCCGCTGCGCCAGGAGAGCGTCGGCGCGCTGCAGCGCCTGCACCAGCGCGGTTATCAGCTGGTGATGCTGACCGGGGATAACCCAATCACCGCCTCTGCCATTGCGCGCGAAGCCGGGATCGACAGGGTGATTGCGGGCGTATTACCGGCGGGTAAAGCCGCAGCGATCGCCCACCTGCAGCAGCAGGGCCAGCAGGTGGCGATGATTGGCGACGGCATCAATGATGCCCCGGCGCTGGCGCAGGCCGATGTCGGCATTGCCATGGGCGGCGGCAGCGATGTGGCGATTGAAACGGCGGCGATTACCCTGATGCGCCAGGATCTGAATGCGGTGGTCGATGCGTTATCCATCGCCAAAGCGACCCTGCGTAATATGAAACAGAATCTCCTTGGGGCGTTTATCTATAACGCGGCGGGGATCCCGATCGCGGCCGGGGTGCTCTACCCGCTGACCGGCACGCTGCTCAGCCCGGTGGTGGCTGGCGCAGCAATGGCGCTCTCTTCGATTACCGTGGTCAGCAACGCCAACCGCCTGATCCGCTATCGTCCGCCGCAGCACTGAATCCTCGCGGCTGCGCTTCGTTTTGCCCTGTCCGTCAGCGAGTTATCGCGTTAGCATGGTGGCACTAAACGGATGAGGCGGGAAATGATGAGGAATCTTGTGCAGGTACTGCGGGCGCTACGCGACAGGTTCTGGCCGGTGAACTACAGCTATCCGGCGCTGGACGTCACGCTGGGCGATTGCCGGCTGCATCTGGTCGGCAGTATTCATATGGGCACGCGCAATATGCTGCCGCTGCCTGCCGTGCTGATGGCGCGTTTACGCCAGGCCGACGCATTGATAGTGGAGGCCGATATTACCGCCGGTGGCTCGCCGTTCAGCGACAGCGCAGTCTGCCCACCGCTGGCAGAGCGCCTCAGCGCTCAGCAGCTCAGCACCCTGCAACAGCGGGCGGCAGAGCTGGGGATCTCCCCGGAGCGCATCGACACGCTGCCCGCCTGGCAGGTGGCGCTGATGCTGCAGGCGCAGCAGGCTCAGCGCCTTGGGCTGCACGCCGACTGCGGCATCGACTATCAGCTGCTGCAGGCCGCGCGCGGGCTGGAAAAAAAGGTGATTGAGCTGGAGGGGCCGGAAACCCAGCTGGCACTGCTGAACTCCCTGCCGGACAACGGACTGCCGCTGCTGGAGGACACGCTGGAGCACTGGCACACCAACGCCCGCCTGCTGCAAACTATGGTCAGCTGGTGGCTGGAAGCGCCGCCGGGCAGCCTCGGCAAGCTGGAGCTGCCGAACACCTTCAGCAGCAGTCTGAACGACCTGCTGATGCATCAGCGCAATCAGCAGTGGAGCCAGCTGCTGCGCCAGCTCCCGCCGGGACGTTACGTGGTGGCGGTCGGCGCGCTGCACCTTTACGGCGAAGGCAACCTGCCCGGCCTGCTGAAAAAAGCATAAAAAAAAGGCCGATGTTGAAATCGGCCCGTCAATAACAACATTTTTATGATTTTTGTTATCGTCTCAGCCCTCGGGCTGACGCGGGCCAGATTGTCGCTCAAAGCGCAAAATTTCGCCAGTTTTTTATTCATCAGAGGTTCACTCTTTTATCATATCGCGCAAAGAAGGTGAGTGATTATGACACCCGCAGTAAAACTGCTTGAAAAACAAAAGGTCACATTTACGCTGCACCCTTACGAGCACGACAGCAGCGAAACGCATTTTGGCGATGAGGCGGTGCGCAAGCTCAATCTCAATGCGGATCAGGTGTATAAAACGCTGCTGATCGCACTAAATGGTGACAATAAGACGCTGGCCGTGGCGGTCACCCCGGTTGCCGGACAGCTGGATCTGAAAAAGGTGGCGAAAGCGCTGGGGGCGAAAAAGGTCGAAATGGCCGATCCGCAGTTTGCGCAGCGCAGCAGCGGTTATCTGCTGGGCGGCATCAGCCCGCTGGGGCAGAAAAAACGCCTGCCGACGGTTATCGACCAGCTGGCGCAGCAGTTTGCCACCATTTATGTCTCCGGCGGCCGCCGCGGGCTGGATATCGAGCTGGCCCCGCAGGATCTGGCGCAGCTGCTCGACGCCCGCTTCGCCGATATCGCCAAACGCGATTAGTCCGATCGCTGGGCAATCAGCTGATCGATCATCCAGCGCCCTGCCGGCCCCGGCGGCGCCCGGCGTGACCAGACGGCATCCACCTGAATATTCTGCGGCCAGCCCGCCACCGGCAGCTCGCGCAGCAGCTGATGACCAAACTGTTCGGTGAGCCAGCGCGGCAAAATACTCCAGCCAAAGCCCTGCTCGGCCATCTCCAGCAGCAGCAGATACGACGGTGCCAGCCACACTTTTCCGGCCGGTGCGGGCTGCTGCTCCACCCAGGTATTGAGCCGCAGCTGGCGCAGCTGTTTTAACTCCGCTTCACTGACCTGCGCCTGCTGCGCCAGCGGATGATCCTGATGCAGATAGATCGCCATCTGCGCTTCAACCTGCAAGCGCTGCACGCAGATATCCACCGGGTAGTGCTGCTGCACCCGCACCACGCCAATGTGCGCACGGCCATTTTGCAGCAGATCGATAACGTCGGCATCCTCGGCAATCATGCACTCAAACTCAATGTCCGGGTAACGCGCAGAGAGGCGCTGCAGCAGCGATTCATGATAATCGGCCTGCCAGAAATCGGAGATCGCCAGCCGCAGACAGGGTTCCACCTCCCCCGCCAGGCGCATTGCCAGCTCATCCAGCTGTGATGACGCCGCGAGGATCTCTTTCACCTGCGCCAGCGCCCGTTGGCCGTTTTCGGTCAGCACCGGGGTGCGCGCCTCGCGGTTAAACAGCGTGAAGCCAAGATCGCTTTCCAGATTGGCCACCGCCGTGCTGACGGTGGACTGGCTTTTGCGCAGCGCACGCGCCGCCGCCGAGAACGAACCGCTTTCTACAGTCTGAACGAAGGCTTCAAGAGATTCCGGGGAGTAGCGCATAGATATATCGCTTTTATCGATGGATAGTCATTTTATCTTAGCAAAAAAACGGCGGATAATGACCAACATATTTGGGCCAGGCATGCCAGGCCCCAACGGCAATTTACTAGCCCTGTTTTACTGAAAATAATGGAGTTCACTATGTCTGGTCGTTCCCTGAAAGAACGGTTCTTTCACGCCGCAGGTTTTGAGGTTCTGGCGATTGCGATTGTTTCGCCGCTGGCCGCGTGGGTGATGGATAAACCGTTATTCCAGATGGGCGCGCTGGCAATTATGTTGTCAACGGTAGCAATGGTCTGGAACATGATTTATAACGCCGGTTTTGACCGCTTGTGGCCGCGTAATAAGGTTAAGCGAGGAGTGGGATTACGCGTGCTGCACGCGCTGGGCTTCGAGGGTGGATTTATTCTTATCGGCCTGCCGATTGCAGCCTGGATGCTGGGCATTTCGCTGTGGCAGGCATTCCTGATTGAAGTGGCGTTTTTCCTGTTCTTCCTGCCTTACACCATGTTGTATAACTGGCTGTACGATAAAGTGCGCGAACGGATTTGTCGGGGCGGCCCCTCTGTTTCGGTCCGCCCGTAGGCTGACGTTTGGGTCGACCCAAAAAGCGGCCGACCCCTGGAGAAAAAAATCCATTAACGCATGACAGTATCGATTTTCGCCTGGCGCCATTTCTTCGGTGCCAGCGGCTTCTCATCCTCTACCGGCTTTGCACTCTCGGCCGGTTGCTCTCCGCCCTTTTGATAGACAATTTCTCCGGCAGGCTGGTATTTCGCCACGTCGAGCGGTGAGTGGCTCTCAATGTACTGTTTCAGCACTTCCGCATCGACAAAGCCGGTATTCACGTAGCCCGGCAGCTTATCAATCACCGGGTAACCGTCACCGCCTGTGGCGTTAAAGCTTAGCGTCGCCATGCGGTAGGTTTTCTCCGCATCCAGCGGCTGACCATTGATCTTCACCGCGCTGACGCCCGTACCGTCGGCCACCAGGCTGACGCGGGCAAACTGAGCGTAAGCCCCGGAATCCACCTGCTTATTGGCCACCACCGCCAGATATTTTTCCACCTCGCTGCCTTTCATATCGACATACACCAGCGTGTTGCCAAACGGCTGCACCTTGAGCACGTCTTTATAGGTTATTGCGCCCTCTTCAATCGAATCACGCACGCCGCCACCGCTCATCACCGCGAAATCGGCTTTGGTGCGGTCGATCTGCCCTTCAAGGATCAGGCGTGCCATGTTGGTCTGTACAAAGCGTACCTTGCTGCGATCCCCCTCCAGATGGCCATTGACGCTGCCGATTTTTACGCCGAGCTGCGCTTCGCCTTTTTTCTGGAACGGCGTCAGCAGTTTCTGCATCGCGCTGTTTTTGACAATTTCAGGCGTGTAGTTCACCCAGCTGCTGCTGCCGTCAGCGTTGGTAATCTTATGTTTCAGGTTGATCGGCACCAGTTCGTAGTGCTCCAGCGTCAGCTTGCCGTTCAGGAAGGTAAAGTCGGCGCGGCCAATATATTTGCCCCACTCGTGCGCCTGCACAATCCAGGTGCCGTTCTGGCGGTCCGGCGTACAGGGGGTGCCCGGTACATAGTCGGCCTGCTTCACATTCTCTTTCGCCATACACACCGGGTCCTGCGAGTGGCCGCCGACGATCATATCGAGATAACCGGCAGGCAGCTCGCGCGCCATCTCCACATCGCCCGGGGCGTTGGAACCGTGCTGACCGTTGTCATAGTGCCCCATATGGGTGGCAGCAATAATCACGTCAGGCTTCTCTGTTGCACGCAGCTCTTCCACCACCGCTTTCGCTTCGGTGGCCGGTTTATGGAACAGAATGTCGGTAAAGTTCTCCGGGTTGCCGATCTTCGCCGTGTCATCGGTGGTCAGGCCGATCACCGCAATCTTCAGGCCCATGCGGTTGAACAGTGCATAGGGCTGGAACAGGCGCTTGCCGGTGCTTTTCTGATAGATATTGGCGGAAAGCAGCGGGAACTTGGCCCATTTTTGCTGCTGGCGCAGGACGGAAAGCGGGTTATCAAACTCGTGATTGCCAATCGCCATGGCGTCGTAGCCAATCAGGTTCATGCCGCGAAAATCCGGTTCGGCATCCTGCAGGTCCGATTCCGGTACGCCGGTATTGATATCGCCGCCGGAGAGGATCAACGTCGCGCCGCCGTGCGCCTGCACTTCATAGCGGATCTGGTCCATCATGGTTTTTTGCGCCGCCAGACCATACTCATCATGCTCGTTTGGCCAGAAGCGCCCATGGTGATCGTTGGTGTGCAGGACGGTAAATTTATAGATGCGATCTTTCACCCACGCCTGCGCCATCAGCGGGGTGGATAACAGCGCTACCGTCAGCACGCTGATTAAACTTTTTTTCAGTACTGGCACTCTGCCTCTCCTTGTTGAACAACTGCATTAGGTAACAAAGTTTTAATTTTTTGTGACTTCCGGCTGATTATGCAGCAGGATGAGGTCTGAAGGGTAATCTCTCCGTCTTATATTGCAGGCAGGGGCACACCCTTGAACTTCTCTAATAAAAACAAATTTCGATGACAGGTTAATTTATGGCAAGTAATGACACCCTCGCTTCAGCGAATCTGCCGGTGAAGCGTACCGCTTTTGGCATTCTCGGCGCGATCAGCGTTGCCCATCTGCTAAACGATATGATCCAGTCGCTGATCCTGGCGATTTACCCGCTGCTGCAGAGTGACTTCTCGCTGAGCTTTGTGCAAATCGGCATGATCACCCTGACCTATCAGGTGACCGCCTCGCTGCTGCAGCCGCTGATTGGCTATTATACCGATAAACACCCGCAGCCGTGGTCGCTACCGATTGGCATGGGCTTTACCTTGTCCGGGCTGGTGCTACTGGCGATGGCGAATAACTTCCCCATGGTACTGGTCGCGGCGGCGCTGGTGGGTACTGGCTCGTCGGTGTTTCATCCCGAGTCGTCACGCGTGGCGCGCATGGCATCCGGCGGCCGTCACGGCCTTGCGCAGTCGCTGTTCCAGGTGGGCGGCAATCTGGGTAGCTCACTCGGCCCGCTGCTGGCCGCGCTGATCATTGCCCCTTACGGGCGCGGTAACGTCGCATGGTTCTCGCTGGCCGCGCTGCTGGCGATTGTGGTGCTGTTGCAGATCGGCCGCTGGTATCAGACTCAGCATCGCGCCAGTAAAAGCCATGCGCAGAGTGCCGTTAGCCCGCTGCCCCGCCGTCAGGTGGCGTTGGCCATTTCGATTCTGCTGGTGCTGATTTTCTCCAAATACTTCTATCTCACTAGCCTGAGCAGCTATTACACCTTCTATCTGATGCACAAGTTTGGCCTGACGGTGCAGAGCGCGCAGCTGCACCTGTTCGCGTTTCTGTTCGCCGTGGCGGCCGGGACGGTGATTGGCGGGCCGATCGGCGACCGTATTGGCCGCAAGCGCGTGATCTGGGTGTCCATTCTCGGCGTGGCGCCGTTTACGCTGCTGCTGCCGCACGCCAACCTGTGGTGGACCGGCGCGCTGTCGGTGGTGATTGGCTTTATTCTCGCCTCAGCCTTTTCCGCCATTCTGGTGTATGCCCAGGAGCTGATGCCAGGGCGTATCGGCATGGTTTCCGGTCTGTTTTTCGGTTTTGCCTTCGGCATGGGCGGGCTGGGCGCGGCGGTACTGGGCCTGGTGGCTGACCACAGCAGCATTGATGTGGTCTATCAAATCTGTGCTTATCTGCCGCTTCTTGGCATCCTGACTGCTTTCCTGCCTGATAACCGCCGTAAATAGTCCCAGCCCGGTGCGATAACTGTATTTCGCGCCGGGTTACTCTCCTGCAAAGCCTGCTCCGCACACTGATAAGTGGGATAAATCGCACTTTCTGGCGACTTCATCTCAATGATTCAGATTTTTTGCCGTTATTACCAATTATGACAAGCGCCCCGTCAGAATTTGCCATACACTAAAAACTTACAATCGGACACATTTCCATTCAAAGGAGAGGATATGCACCACACCACACCGCTTATCACCACGATTGTCGGAGGCTTAGTCCTTGCGTTCCTCTTCGGTATGCTGGCGAATCGCCTGCGCATCTCTCCTCTGGTCGGTTATCTGCTGGCTGGCGTGCTGGCCGGGCCATTTACCCCGGGTTTTGTCGCCGATACCAACCTGGCGCCAGAGCTGGCCGAGCTGGGCGTGATCCTGCTGATGTTTGGCGTTGGTCTGCACTTCTCGATGAAAGATTTGATGGCGGTAAAGTCGATAGCCATCCCGGGGGCGATTGCGCAGATCGCCGCCGCCACGCTGCTCGGAATGGGGCTGTCGTGGGCGCTGGGATGGCCAATGATGACCGGGCTGGTGTTTGGACTCTGCCTTTCCACCGCCAGCACCGTGGTGTTGCTGCGCGCGCTGGAAGAACGACAGCTGATTGACAGCCAGCGCGGACAGATTGCGATTGGCTGGCTGATTGTGGAAGACCTGGTGATGGTGCTGGCGCTGGTGCTGCTGCCTGCGGTGGCCGGGCTGTTTGAAGAGGGCAAAGCCAGCGTCGGTATGGTGCTGTTCGACCTGCTGATCACTATTGGTAAGGTGGTGGCGTTTATGGTGCTGATGATGGTGGTGGGCCGGCGCGTGGTGCCGTGGATCCTCGCCCGCAGTGCCGCCACCGGCTCGCGCGAGCTGTTTACCCTGGCGGTGCTGGCGCTGGCGCTGGGTATCGCCTTTGGCGCGGTAGAATTCTTTGATGTCTCCTTCGCGCTCGGTGCCTTCTTCGCTGGCATGGTGCTGAATGAATCGGAGCTGAGCCACCGGGCGGCGCACGATACGCTGCCGCTGCGCGATGCGTTTGCGGTGCTGTTCTTTGTCTCGGTCGGGATGCTGTTCGACCCGATGATCCTGATCCAGCAGCCGCTGGCGGTGCTCGGCGCACTGGCGATTATCGTACTGGGCAAATCGCTGGTGGCGCTGCTGCTGGTCAGCATGTTTGGTCACTCAAAGCGAACCGCGCTGACCATCTCCGTCAGCCTCGCACAGATTGGTGAGTTCGCCTTTATTCTCGCCGGGCTGGGGATCTCCCTGAATCTGCTGCCGGACAGCGGGCGCAACCTGGTGCTGGCGGGGGCTATCCTGTCGATTATGCTCAATCCGATTCTGTTTGCTCTGCTGGAGAAGTATCTGCAAAAAACCGAAAGCATCGAACAGCTGACGATGGAAGAGGCCGTAGAGGAAGAGAAGCAGATCCCGGTGGATTTGTGCAACCACGCGGTGATTGTCGGCTTTGGCCGCGTTGGCAGCCTGCTGGGTAGCCGCCTGATGGCAGCCGGCGTGCCGATTGTGGTGGTGGAGAACAGCCGCCCGCGCGTGGAAGCCTTACGCGAGCAGGGCATCAAAGCGGTGCTGGGTAACGCGGCGCGCATCGATACCATGGAGCTGGCACGTCTCGACTGCGCACGCTGGCTGCTGCTGACTATTCCGAATGGCTATGAAGCGGGGGAGATTGTGACGGCAGCGCGTGAGAAGCGCCCGAACATTGAGATTATCGCCCGTGCGCACTATGACGATGAAGTGGATTACATTATGGAGCGCGGTGCGGATCGCGTGGTGATGGGCGAACGTGAGATTGCCAATAGCATGTTGAATTTACTGCTGCTAAACACGGAAGAAGCCCCCCAGGAGTGCCCGATTTAATCCGCCGGGATCTTATGGAACGACCGTTAACCCATTTCACCATTGCGGGCTGACCGAAAAAGAGGGTCAGCCCCTACCAGGCCGGGAGCGGTTGTAACCCGTGATGAATTTACCGCTCCCAGTATGACTCTTCCAGGCTATCTTCCCGCTCCGGCAGGCCGCGCGTCAGGCGCGGTGAATGCTGATTCAGCACCTGATAGCTGACGCGGTTGGCATATTTACACACCTGCGCCAGCGAAGAGTAAGTCAGATAACTGCGCGCATGCTTGCTGGAGTTCGGCACGTTCACCCGGTGGAAGTTGTTGGCGGTGATGTCGTGCAGCAGCGCGGCCAGTGCGCCATCCCCTGCCCCGTTAGTGTTCATAATCTTCTCCGGCCCGCCCATGTACGGCGCGATATGCGAGAAAATACGCAGCGGCTGGGTGCAGTCCTGATGGCGCATGGCGCGGCTGAACTCATACTGGTTAAACTCCGGAATGGCCCCCGGCAGCAGCGGATGCTGGGTCACGCGCTTGCCGGACTCTTCGGTAAACGCCGCCATATACAGGCCGTTTGGCCCGGCGGTGCACAGCACCAGATCCACCCAGTCGAGGGCGATATTCGCCGCCTGTAACGGGTCGCTCTCTCCGGTCAGCTCAAACGCCTCATCCTCATTCATCGCCACTACCGAAACGTGCTCGCGCAGGAAATCGCGCCAGAACTGTGGGTTATCGGCGATCACGTATTTGGTGCCGAGCGTCAGTACCACCGGGACATCATGCTTTTTGGCATAGCTAATCGCCTGCATGGTGGCGGCGGGCATCGGCTCGCCCGGCTTGCAGCGCACCAGATAGGAGGTCAGCACCAGCGCAGATGCTCCGGCGATCACCTCTTCCGGGATGCTCTCCGGGCGCAGCTGGTTCATCATGCCCGGGCTGATGGCGAAGGTGCGTTCACCGTTATCACCAATCAGCGTAAAGCAGCGGCCAATCGCCCCCTCCACGCCCTGCAGATAGTTCAGGTCGGTGCGGCTGGAAGTGTTGCACAGGTAACGGTAGGCATAGCCACCGATCTGCACGTTTTCACACATCACGCCGAGCAGGACCGAGCGGTCATCCGCCAGTACCGAGTAGTTATGCAGGGTGTTGCCAATGGTGCCGCCGGCAAACTGATGGGTGATCAGGTTTTCGCGGTGCAGCTCGGCGTACAGCGCTTCCGCCACGTCATCTTCAATGACCAGCGAGTGCCCGAGGCTCAGGCCGTAACGGGCCACAAACTCGTCGTCCACTTTGGCTTCAATATCCACCAGGATCTGATCGATACCGACGATCCAGCTGTTGGCGGCATCATTGACCGGCTGAACCGGCTGCAGCAGCGGATCGCGCGCGCTGACGGGGAAATAGTGTTTGGATTTACGCTTACCGGGGAATTTCATATTTGCGGACTACGGGCAGGGGATCAGAGCGCAATGATAACATAAATGCGCTCTGAGACGATCGCTGTGGGGCGTTACCGCCCCGTGGGATTAGCGATACTGATTCACCAGTTCCATCATCATGGTGATGTGGGCTTCATCATCATTCAGCGCCGGGATGTACTCAAAGCGCGTGCCGCCCGCGTGCAGGAAGATTTCGCGGTTCTCGCCGTTGATCTCTTCCAGCGTCTCCAGGCAGTCAGACGAGAAGCCCGGGCTCATGATCTGCACATGCTTCACGCCTTTCGCCGGCAGGGACTTCATCGTCTCATCGGTGTAGGGCATCAACCACGGCTCGCGGCCAAAGCGTGACTGGAAGGTGAGCATCGCCTCACTGCTGCTGAGACCGAGCGAGCTTTTCAGTGCCTCAAAGGTGTCATGGCAGCGCTGCGGATAGTCGTCACCCTCATTAGCAAAGCGCTGCGGGATGCCGTGGAACGAGCCCACCAGCAGATCCGGCTTGCCGTGCTTAGCAAACGAACGCTCAACCGAGGCTTTCAGGGCGGCGATATAGGCCGGGTGCTCAGCATAATCGCGGATAAAGTTTACCGACGGCAGACTGCGGTAACCGGCAAACACGCTGGTGATCCCGTCCCACACCGCGGCAACGGTAGAGCAGGAGAACTGCGGATACAGCGGCAGTACGATCAGGCGGTTAACGCCCTGCTCCATCAGGCTGTCGATGGCGCTTTTCAGGCTCGGATTTCCGTAGCTCATTCCCAGTGCCACCGGCATATCCAGCCGTGCCGCCAGTGCCGCACGCTGGCGCTGGCTATACACCATCAGCGGTGAACCTTCGTCCATCCATACTGAAGCATACAGCTTTGATACGCGCGGTGAACGAAGCGGCAAAATAGCGAGATTGAGAATCGGCCACCATAGCCAGCGCGGAGTATCGACCACGCGCTTGTCGCTGAGGAATTGCTTAAGGTAACGTTTTACGGCTGGTGTGGTCGGGGCATCAGGTGTGCCTAAGTTAACCAACAGTACGCCGGGCTTATCTTGCCTCATTGTTATTCCTTGATTTCAGGCATGGTGCGAAATGCAAACGAGACTTATTTTAGCGGAAAAAGACGGGGGAGAAACCAATTGCTGCAATTGAGCCAGGTTTTCCTGGCTCAATGAGCACTAACCAGGGATTAACCGAGGATTTTAGCCAGTTCAGCGCTGACTTCAGACACTTTACGGGTGCCGTCGATCTTGTGGTAAGCGGTGTTACCTGCTGCGGCTTCTTTGCTGTAGTAAGCAATCAGCGGAGCGGTCATCTGATGATATTCTACCAGACGCTTACGCACGGTCTCTTCCTGGTCATCTTTACGCGTGGTCAGCTCTTCGCCGGTCGCGTCGTCTTTCCCTTCCACTTTTGGTGGATTGAACGTCACATGGTAAACGCGGCCAGACGGCGCGTGTACGCGGCGACCAACGATACGCTCAACGATCAGTTCATCAGGTACCGCGAACTCCAGCACGTTGTCGACTTTGATGCCCGCTTCCTTCATGGCATCAGCCTGAGGAATGGTGCGCGGGAAACCGTCCAGCAGGAAGCCGTTGCGGCAATCTTCCTGGGCGATACGCTCTTTAACCAGTGCGATAACCAGTTCGTCGGTAACCAGTTTACCGGCGTCCATAATCTCTTTGGCTTTCTGACCCAACTCCGAACCGGCTTTCACCGCGGCGCGCAGCATGTCACCCGTGGAGATTTGCGGAATACCGTATTTCTCCATAATGAACTGAGCCTGAGTCCCCTTACCTGCACCCGGAGCTCCGAGCAGAATAATACGCATTGCGTAAATCCCCTTGCGAATTGCTTAAATGATCACGTTATCCAAGGGCAAGAACATACCATTATGGCCCGGTATCCACAAGGAAGGGAGCGGTTAACCCGCACCCGCGTAGTCCTGTAACGCCACCTGGCGCCGCGCATACAGCGACTGCGAAATCACCGCGATGATAATGATGGCCCCACCAATAACTGCATGAATTGTTGGCACTTCCCCAAGGAACAGATACATCCATAGCGGCGCAAGTGCGGTTTCCAGCAGTAAAAACAGGCCCGCATTCGCCGGGGAGACAAAACGGGTCGATAAGGTGATTAAACCCATAGCCAGCGGCATGATCAGCGCCCCTTCGGCAATCACCCAGCCATATTGCGCCAGCGATAACACTTTCAGACTATCGACCATGTTAGCGTCCGGCCACAGCATGATGATGAGCGAAGCCAGCATCGCGCCGAGCGAAGGCAGGCCAGCACTACCGCCGCTAACGCGTGAGGTGAAGATAAACGCCAGCGCCATCGATACGGCGGTGGCCAGCGCATAAAGATTGGCCACGCCATCGCCGCTCAGCCCGCGTCCTGACATCACAATCGCGACGCCGGCAATCCCCGCCAGCGCCGCCAGCATCACGCTGCGATCGATAGCGACTTTGAACAGCAGGCGCGAGATCAGCGCGGAGATAAACGGCGTGGAGGAGATAATCACCAGCACCGTAGCGACATTGCCGCGGTTCAGCGCGTTAACGAAGCAGGCGGAAGCGATGCAGAAAAACAGCGTCGACAGGATATTATCCTTGGTCAGCCAGGGCGTACCAATGGTCGACCGGCTCTGACGCCAGAAGGTCCAGATTAGCAGGCAGATCCCCCACATGCAGATGCCGCGCAGCGCAACGATCAGCCAGGAGTTCTCGATGCCCATCATGCGGATAAACACCGAATCGGTGCTGAGGATCAGCCCACCGAGCAGGCCAATCATGTTGCCGTTTAAAGCGAAGCCGTTTTTCATTTTGCCTCCCACAGGGTGTGGAGATGACGTTCGACCTGTTCGGTCATGTCCACCGATTGCTGCCCGTCACCGCGCGCCCAGCACGACACACGCAGCGTTTTGGTCTGCGGGAAATAGCTGGCACCGGCATCTTTGACCTGTTGCTGCAGGTTTTCGCTGAGCGCAGGCACCGGAAAACAGCTGAACGGCAGGCCCGGTTCGCTGATGGAGGTAAAGTCCATGCCCGCCACATCTTTCAGCGCTACCCTGCTGACCTGCGCCACGTTGTACGGCTGCCAGCTTTTGCTGCGCACGTTTTCCAGCGCCTCTTCCAGCGGCTTAGCCGAAGAGGTCGAGTCCTCAAACAGCCGCAGCTCGCTGCGCATCAGCGTGCTGAAATGCTCCGGGCGCAGCGCAATAATTGCCAGCCCGACGGTCAGAGAGGCATGTTTATGCAGCGGCGCGACAAAGATCGAGCTGTCCTGCGTCAGTTCCGCGTGACGGGTGGTGGCAAAACTGTGGGAAGCATCGACCACCCCTTTTCCTTTGCAGTCTTTCAGACTGTTCACTTCGCCAGTGTAGGGGTTGACGTGGGTGATAATCGGCACGCTCCCCGGCCCGGTTTGGGTCGCCATGCTGAACAGTTCACTGATGGGCTGATAGTGAGCGTGTTTCGCCAGGCACAGCGTGGTTTCCTGTTTATGGAACAGGTGCGACAGGATCACCAGCCCGACGCGCACCGACTGCACAAAGAACAGATCGTAGTTCTGCAGTTGGTACACCTCGGTCAGTTCATCGCGCAGTTCGTCTCTCAGCATATGCACTCGCTTGTAGAATCGATCGCCGTGGATCTGCTGTAGCTGGGGGGAAAGTGAGGATGCGTCCATTAGTTAATCAACTCTTGCTGGAAAAGCAGTGGCATAACGTTATCGCGGAAGATGGAGCCAACCGGGATTTCACAGGGAGGCTTGCGGTAATTCACCCACGCAATCTCCTCAATTTCGCTTCCGGCACGCGGCTGCCCGGCGATCTCCACGTGATAAACGTGGTTCTCAATGGCCATGGCTTCAAACTCGGCGCGGCCGTGAAACAGGCCAAACGGCCGGAAGCTTTTAATCTGTACGCCCAGCTCTTCCTGAAGTTCGCGCTTCAGGCAGCTGAGGTGATCTTCACCGGGCAACGGCTTGCCACCGGGGGAGATAAAAATCTCTGTACCGCTTTTGCGGGTCAGTAATAGCGAACGCTGATTAATGATAATGGCCGCACACTTAACGATTATTTTCATCTCAGGCTCCGAACGGGCGACGCAGCCCGCAGGGCGCGTCACCGTTGCTTATTCAGTTTCAGGCGGCGGCGCTGGTTTTCAGCACTGGCGTCATCAGGGTTTCACCAGACAGGAAGCGCACGATATTCTGTGCCAGCGGCGCCTTATCGCGCAGATAAGCGAGGATCACCTCATCATTCGGCGTGGAGAAGCTGTCGGCAAAGATGCTGATCCCCTCGAGTGATTTGGTGGAGATCCCCAGCTGTAACAGGCGATATTTCACATCGTCCGCCGACTGGGCAAATTCATAGATTGGTGACTGATAGTTGATGTCGTACTGCGCCATCATTTCCATCAGGAAGGTTTTTGCCACCTGGCGCTGCTCCGGGAACTCCATCTGATAATGGGTAATGCCATCGTTAATAGTGTTGATGTCGTTGCGGTGGCAAAAATCCACCAGATGCGCGTGGATAGCCAGTTTCTCCCCCAGCAGCACCAGGTTTTTGCGGTATTTCAGGATGTCGGTTTCCAGATGTTCGATAGCAATAGAGCGGAACGCCCCGCTGATGTCGGCAATGGTGTGACCGACAACGAGATCCCCAAACCGGTTTTTCAGTTCTTCAACGCGGTGCGACAGGATGCCGCGATGCAGTGAACATCCACTGTTTCCTGACCAGAGGTGTACAGGGATACCCTGTAACATCAGATAACAAGCCGCCAGGGTGCTATCTCGACCGCCGGTAAACATGACGAGCTGTGGTTTGATGGAGTGCTGGTTTGTCATTTTCCTTTCCTTCACATAGCAGTTGTTCGTTATTGTGGGCTGACAAGAGGAAAATACGGCTGTGTCGCTGGAGCCTCAATCCTGGGGTGTCCGCTGGTCGCTGGCAGGACAACGCTCCCGACTCCGCAGCCAGAGTAGGGAAATCGTGCTGGACTTTAAAATGATATAAACAGACACTTGCTGTTAGATTTTCTCACAGGGTATTTTTATGTCCGGCCTCCCTTCTCTGCGCGCTTTACGCTATTTTCATCAGGCAGCCCTGCACCAAAGCTTTAGCCTGGCTGCACAATCACTGAACGTGACGCATAGCGCAGTCAGCCATCAAATCAAGCAGCTTGAGGAGTGGTTGGGCAAGCCGCTGTTTCTGCGGGCAAATGGTCGGGTTCAGCTAACATCCGACGGCGAGCGCCTTAAGGTTTGCTGCATGCAAACCTTTCGTGAAATTGAAGTAACCTGTGAGAAAATCAGGGCCAGAAATTTGCACAGCCTGACGATCTCCTGCGCGCCGAGCTTCCTGGCGCAGTGGTTGATTCCACGCATCAGCCGCTTCACCGAACGCCACGCCGAAATTGCCCTCACCTTTCAAACCCATGTGGATATTGAACGGGTGCGTAATGAGTACACGGATATTTTGATCGTCAGCCACGAGGAGTCGCTGCAGGAGGACATTGCCGCTACGCTGATCACCGTCGACTATATTGGCCCGGTCTGTTCGCCGCTGTTCGCTAACCGCTTCAACTACGAGACCGATTTTTCTACTCTGCCGCTGCTGCATGCCGATACTAAACTGCACGCCTGGGCCGAATGGGCGAAGAAAACCGGCGCGCGCGGCGATTTCTGGGCAGGCAGGCATTTTGATAATCTGACGCTGGCGATTCAGGCGGCGCGTAATGGACTGGGAATTATTATGACGCCGCAGATCCTGGTGAAAAAAGAGATCCGGGACGGATCGCTGATTGCACCGCTGGGCTTTGCCGAAGTGGACCGCGCCACCTGGATGATGGTGAAAGCGTCGCGTAAAGAGGAAACCGAGATCGACCTGTTCCGCCGCTGGCTGTTAGAGGAAGCATCGATCGCGGGTTAATGAGGGGCCGGGCGTGCTGCGGGTCGGCGAGTTTGCGGGAATAAAGCAGGATAAAAAAAGGGTCAGGCACTTGCCCGACCCTTACTGCGATCTGCCCAGCTGCGAGGCATACCTCGCCCGTTGGACAGAGGCGATTAACCCAGCAGCAGCTGGTTCATGCGGCGGATAAACTGGTTAGGATCGTCCAGCGTGCCTTTCTCGGCGAATAGCGCCTGGTCCAGCAGCAGCTCAACCCACTCGGCAAAGCGGGCTTCATCCTGCGTATCGGCGGCGCGTTTCACCAGAGCGTGATCCGGGTTCAGCTCAAACAGATACTTCACTTCCGGCACGTCCTGGCCAGCAGCAGCAAACAGCTTCGCCATCTGGGTGCTCATTTCGTCCGCTTCGGTGGTGACAATCGCCGGGGTGTCGGTCAGACGATGCGTCAGGCGCACCTCTTTCACGCGCTCACCCAGCAGCGTTTTCACGCGCTCCACGAACGGCTCCAGCGCTTTCTCCGCTTCTTTCTGCTCTTCGGTCTCTTCATCGGCCAGTTTGCTCAGCGCGTCATCCGCTTTGCTCACCGACTGGAAAGACTTACCGTCGAATTCGGTCAGATAGCTCATCATCCATTCGTCGATGCGGTCGGAGAGCAGCAGCACTTCGATGCCTTTCTTACGGAACAGCTCCAGATGCGGGCTGCTTTTCGCCGCGGCATAGCTGTCGGCAGTGATGTAGTAAATCTTCTCCTGCCCTTCCACCATGCGGCTGACGTAATCTTCCAGCGACACGGTCTGCGCCGGACCTTCGCTGCTGGTGCTGGCAAAACGCAGCAGTTTGGCGATAGTCGCCACGTTGCCGCTGTCTTCTGCCGGGCCTTCTTTCAGCACCAGACCAAACTGCTGCCAGAATTTCTGATATTTCTCTTCATCATCCTTCGCCACTTTCTCCAGCATCTGCAGGGAGCGCTTGGTCAATGCGCCGCGCAGGGTCTGCGTGATGCGGCTGTCCTGCAGGATTTCACGCGAGACGTTTAGCGGCAGGTCGTTAGAGTCGATCAGCCCTTTGACGAAACGCAGATAGTTCGGCATAAACTGCTCGGCGTCGTCCATGATGAACACGCGCTGCACGTACAGTTTCAGGCCGTGCTTGTGATCGCGGTTCCACATATCCCACGGCGCCTGCGCCGGGATGTAGAGCAGGCTGGTGTACTCCTGCTTGCCCTCAACGCGGTTGTGGCTCCACGTCAGCGGGTCGGTATAGTCATGCGCGACGTGTTTGTAGAACTCTTTGTATTCATCTTCGCTGATATCAGACTTATTACGCGTCCACAGCGCCTGCGCTTTGTTGATCTTTTCCCAGCTGGTGGTGTTGTCTTCTTCGTTATGGCTTTCAATCTCTACCGGCAGGGCAATATGGTCGGAATACTTGCTGATAATGCTGCGCACGCGCCATGCATCAAGGAACTCATCTTCGCCTTCGCGCAGATGCAGCGTGATTTCCGTGCCGCGATCTTCTTTATTGATGTCGGCGATCGTGTATTCGCCCTCACCGGCAGATTCCCAGAACACGCCTTCATCGGCGGCAGCGCCGGCTGCGCGGGTGCGGACTGACACTTTATCGGCCACGATAAACGCCGAGTAGAAACCAACACCAAACTGGCCGATCAGCTGGCTGTCTTTCGCCTGGTCTGAACCCAGTGATTCAAGGAAGGATTTGGTGCCTGACTTGGCAATGGTACCGAGGTTTTCAATCACTTCGTCACGACGCATCCCGATACCGTTGTCGCTCAACGTCAGGGTGCGTTTTTCCTTGTCGACCGAAACCCGTACGCGCAGCTCGCCGTCACCCTGGTAAAGGTCCGGGGTGGATAACGCACGGAAGCGCAGCTTGTCGGCGGCGTCAGAGGCGTTTGAGATCAGCTCACGCAGGAAGATTTCTTTATTTGAATAGAGGGAGTGGATCATCAGGTGCAGAAGTTGTTTTACCTCTGACTGGAAGCCACGGGTCTCTTGTCCTTTCATGGTCATTGCTACCTCAACTAAGAACAGGTTGATGAACGTTGAGGATATAAGTGGGGGGATATTTGGGGATTTCAAGACGGCACGATCAACTCGTGCCGTTGATTGTTCAGAATTTAATCTTGAGGCGCCCGGCCAGAGAGTGCGACAGCGTGGTGCCGTCGACCATTTCCAGCTCGCCGCCCACCGGCACGCCGTGCGCGATGCGGCTGGCGTCCACACCATACTGTTCACACAGGCTGGCAATGTAGTTGGCGGTAGCTTCGCCTTCAACCGTCGGGTTGGTGGCGAGGATCACTTCCTGAATTGACTCTTTTTCCAGCCGCTGCTCAAGGCGATCGAGGCCGATATCATTCGGTCCGATGCCATCCAGCGGCGACAGATGGCCCATCAGCACAAAGTAGCGCCCGGCAAACTGCCCGGTCTGCTCAATGGCGTGAATATCTGCCGGGCTCTCCACCACGCAGATCAGGCCGTTCTGCTGACGCCGGGGATTGGCGCAGATGGTGCAGGTTTCCTGCTCGGTGAATGTCCGGCAGTCGGCACAGTGACCAATCTCCGACATCGCCCGCGTCAGGGCCTGCGCCAGTCGCATACCGCCACTGCGGTCGCGCTGTAACAGCTGGAAAGCCATGCGCTGTGCCGACTTCGGCCCGACGCCCGGCAGGCAACGCAGCGACTCCATCAGTGCTTCAAGGAGCGGGCTGGTTTGCATCAGAATGGCATCTTGAAGCCAGGTGGCAGAGACATTCCGCTGGAAACGGCCGCCATTTTCTCTTTCTGGGTTTCAGCAACGCGACGTGCGGCATCATTGAATGCCGCAGCAATCAGGTCTTCCAGCATGTCTTTGTCATCTTCCAGCAGGCTTGGATCCACTTCCACGCGGCGGCAGTTGTGCGCACCGTTGATGGTGACCTTGACCATGCCAGCGCCAGATTCACCGGTCACTTCCATCGCAGCGATCTCTTCCTGCACCTGCGCCATTTTGTCCTGCATTTGCTGGGCCTGCTTCATCAGGTTGCCCAATCCGGCTTTACCAAACATAAGTTCTCTCTCTTCAGCTCAGGCCACATCATCACGTGATAATGCGGCGGGTTAAACAGGTCGGATACTCTCTTCGTCTACGTCAGCGTCGAAAAATCGCTGCAGCGTCTGGATATGAGTATCCGTGATAATCGACTGACGCGCCTGCGCCAGTTTCTCTTCGTAAATTTTTTGCCGCCACTCCAGCGGGGTCAGCACCGCCGGATTATCATCTTCCACCACGGTTAATTCAATGGGGTGTGCGGAAGCAGCATTCAAGGCATCACTCAGCGCTTTCTGCGCCGAGGGCGAATTCAGATGGCGCTGGCTGGAACGCAGATGCAGGCAGATGCCGTTTTCGGTCGGCTCTTTCCAGGCGTTGAGCGCCAGCTGCTGCACCAGTTTTGGCATCGTAAGCGCAGCGATCTCGGCAGCCCAGGCATCACGCTGTAATGACTCAGCAACCAGCTTCGCCACCAGTTCCGGATGTTTTTCCAGCTCAAGTGCGGTGCGCAGCGCTTTTGGCGTGGCGACCTTTTCCGTTTTTACTTCTGTCGGATTGAGCGCTTTCCAGCGGTAGGCCTCTTCCTTTACCGGCGCGGCGGGTTGCGCTGCGGCCTGCTGCAGGCGCTGCTGCCCGCGTTCGGTAACGGCGGCCAGGCGCTCCAGTGCCGAGCTTGCCGGCCGCGCACCCTGCGCCGCCGGCTCACTCTTTTTTGGCTTACTCGCCCCCTGATGGCGCAGCAGCTGCGTGCGCGCCTGAAGGAGCTGGCTGGTGGTATCCGGTAATCCCTGCGGTGGCGGGGACTCCACGGTATGCGCTGCAGGCGGGCTGGACGGCGGCGCGGCATCCGGTGCAGGCATCACCGCAGCAGTCGCCTGTGGCGTCATGGTCGGGCGTGCAACCGGTTCAGCAATCACCGCTTTCGGATGAAAAGCCAGCGCGCGCAGCAGCGTCATCTCGACGCCCATGCGGCGATCCGGCGCCAGCGGCAGCTCTTTGCGCCCCATCAGCAGCGTTTGATAATAGAGCTGCACATCTGCCGGTGGCAGCACCCGCGCCAGTTCACGCAGCCGCTGTTCAATCGCGGCCATGTCATCACCGAGCGCTGAAGGCAGCAGTTGGATCATCGCCACGCGGTGCAGCAAGGTAAGCATCTCCACCAGCAGCGCTTCCCACTCCACGCCACGCGATGCGGCCTGAGTCAGCAGCGCCATCACCTGTTCACCGTCGGCATTAACCAGCGCTTCAATCAGCGCCAGCGGCTGTTCGTCGTCAAGGGTGCCGAGCATGTCATTCACCGTGGCGGTGGTCACCTGCCCCTGCCCCATGGCGATGGCTTGATCGGTCAGGCTCAGCGCGTCGCGCATACTGCCGTCTGCGGCACGCGCCAGCAGCTGCAGTGCACGCGTTTCCGCAGCAATCTGTTCGGCCTTCAGCACGTGCTCAAGCTGGCCGCGAATCTGTTCCTGATCGAGCGCCTTGAGGTGGAACTGCAGGCAGCGCGACAGAATGGTCACCGGCAGCTTTTGCGGGTCGGTGGTGGCTAGCAGAAATTTGACGTGCTCCGGCGGCTCTTCCAGGGTTTTCAACAGCGCGTTAAAGCTGTGGCGCGAGAGCATGTGAACTTCATCGATCAGATAGACTTTAAAACGACCACGCGCCGGAGCGTACTGGACGTTATCCAGCAGATCGCGCGTGTCTTCCACTTTAGTACGGGAAGCGGCATCGATTTCAATCAGATCGACAAAGCGCCCCTGTTCGATTTCACGGCAGTTGTCACACTGCCCGCACGGGGTAGCGGTTATGCCGGTTTCACAGTTCAGCCCCTTTGCCAGCAGGCGGGCAATGGTGGTCTTACCAACGCCACGGGTGCCGGAGAAAAGATAGGCGTGATGGATGCGGCCAAGGGACAAACCGTTAGCCAGCGCGGTCAGAACATGTTGCTGACCGACAACATCAGTAAACGCTTGCGGACGCCACTTGCGGGCCAGTACCTGATAGCTCATTAAGACTTCATCATTGTTTTTTAGTCGAGGGTAAACCTAAACAGTGAGAAACCGTAGTTTAGCCTGTTAATGGATATCGGCAAAAACGGCCGGTTAGCGGCAGTTCAGCGGATTAAGGAGAGGTACTATAACAGATGGCCTGGCTGTCGCCATGCTGTTGGCCGCTTTATTTTGTCTTCAGGCACCCTATGATTTTTATTCGACCTGACAACCAAAAACCAGCACATTACTATGGATAAATTACGAAAATCAGCATTAAACACCATGATTAACACGATCTGTTCATTTGCGGCAAAACGATTATGTCAGATTGAGCGCGCGATTCACTTCCAGGGCACATGAGGTGCCTTTCCCCGGCATACAAGGAACGACAGTGCCTAATAATCCGATTATCCCCTGATAAAACCAATCTGCATCTCAATGTACCGAAGAGCGATGCCGCCTGTTTTTCATCCAGTTGCTGCATCACAAGGATTTCACCGATAAAGGATTAATTTATGAAACAGACAACGATTGGACAACTCAGCAATATCCCGTTTAGAAAGTCTCGTCTGGTCAATTCTCTTCCTGCGCTTGTACTGCTCTCACTGCCTGTTTTCAGCACTTATGTCTCAGCAGCGGGTAATCTCCCCGCCGCGAACGAACCCCCTGCCTCAAGCCAGACCATCACCCTTGGCAGCAAAGGCGGAAGTGGTGAAGATGGAGAGAATGCGGGCCTCAGCGCCAGCGCAGGAAATGGGGGGAGCGGGAATAAGGGCGCTAATGGAAGCCGGGGTAACAACGGCGGCTCGGGCGGCATCGGGTTTAACGGCGATAACGGTAGCAACGGGGTTGCAGGTGCTGCTGCCGCTGCGGCTTTGAATGGCAGCAGTGGCAGTAGCGGCCGCTTGGGCGCTAAGGGTGCCGCCGGGCAGCCCGGCGCCTCGGAAACGCTCTCCATAGACAAGGATCATGGCTCCTTTAGCACTATTGCGCTCGGAGCTAACGGCGGGAATGGCGGTGCAGCAGGCGTCTCTTCCGCTGGCGCAGCGGGTGGAACAGGCGGTGATGGCGGAGCCGGTGGCGATGCGGGCAATGGCGGCTCGGGTGGCGATGCCGGTAGCGGTTCATCCGGCGGCAATGGCGGTAATGGTGGCAACGGCGGCAACGGAGGCAGCGGTGCGTCAGGCGGCCACGGAGCTAACGGCGCTGCAGGTTCTCGCGGGGGTGACGGGGGTGACGGCGCTACAGGAGGGAATGGAAAACTCAGCCTCAACGGAGGTGATTTTAGCGCTGATAATATCATCCTCGGCGGTAGTGGCGGCCAGGCTGGTGCCGCCACTGAGGGGACTGCCGGTGGCCAGGGTGCTGATGGTGGTCTGCAAGGAGCAAGGGGGCAGAGCGGCTCAAGCGGTGCCAGCGGGGTGGATGGTACTAAAGGTTCTGGCGGCGAAGGCGGCTGGGGAGGCAGCGGCGGTAGCGGCGGCCCAGGTGGCAACGGCGGTCATGGCGGCGCGGGAGCAGCAGGCGCCAACGGTGGCAACGGCGCACAGGGAGGTCATGCTTTATTGAGCCTCAACCACTCGCGCCTGACAGTCAATAACCACTTGCAGGCCGGTGGGGCTGGCGGTGAGGGTTCCCGTGGCGGCAACGGTGCGCAACAGGGCAACAATGGAGTGACCTATTCCGGCAAGGGTGGCGAGGGCGCAAATGGTGGCATGGGCGGAGCCGGTGCTGCTGGAGGGAATGGCGGCAATGCTCTTATCCATGTCACTGACAGTACCCTAAGCCTTCACTCAATCACGCTAGGGGGTAATGGCGCCAGCGGCGGCCAGGGCGGCGATGCTGCGCTGAATGCGCCTGGCGGACTGGGTGGTGCCGGCGGTCACGGCGGTCAGGCTAGCCTGAGATTTGAGAACAGCAAGATCCTGAACGGCGGAATTATGCAGCTGGGCGGCAACGGCGGTAAAACGGGTAGCGACGGCAGTGACGCCGGCGCGACTGCCGCAGGACGCGGCGGCCAGGGCGGTAACGCTGGCAACGGCTATGCGCAGTTCAATGGCGGCAGTGGACAGATCGCCACGGATATCCAGCTTGGTGGTAAAAATGGCGGCGCAGGTCAGGCTGGCAGTGGACAGCTTACGATTACTGCGGGGAGCTTCAGCGCAAACAGTCTATCCATAGGCCAGGCAGACACTCAAAACAGCAGCGACAATCAGTATCTGCAAACCGGGGGGATCTTTACCACCGAACGTAGCGCGCTTCACGCCGGGGCGCTGCGCATTGACGGCGGGCTGTATGCCAGCAGCTTGCTCGATGCTTCACGGGGTCTGATTGAGGTAACAAAGCAGGCAGCGGCGATCATTGGTACGCGTCAGCTGAATGCGGAACGCTGGCAGCAGGGGGCTGAATGGATGGCTCAGCAGCAGGCTGCGCCATTTGACGGCACCCTGGTGGTTGCTGCTGGTCAGAGTGCCAACCTCTCCAGCGCGGATGTTGGCTGGAGTGTAGGCAGCAATGATCATCAGCAGCATTTTGCTGGCTCATCGCTGACGGTCATTTCTGCCAAACCGTATGTTGGCCAGAGTTCAGCACCCCTTCTGACCGGCGAGGGGCGCATAGACACCAACGCCAAAATGATGGTGATCGCAGATGATAATCTGAAAACCACTGAAGCTTTCACCGCCAGCCTGGGCGGTAGCGCCCGGGATGGATTCTGGCAACAGCAGAACATTGTCAGTACCAGCCGACTGTTAAATATGATCGCCAGCAGCAGTGGCAATGCCCATCGCCTCAGCGCGGAGCAAGCGGCACTCCCGCTACTGCCGCAGGATACTGCCGATCTGCTGGCGGATATGGCGAAACAGCAGGGGGTCAATACCCACTCTGCCGATGCCAGCCAGCGTTTTGTTTCGCAGGTAATGGATATCCGCTTCATTCGTGACAGGGTGGTGGCCAGCCGGGTGGTGCAGTCTGCCCTGCATATGGCTTCGGTGATTGGCGTTCAGCACACGACCTTTATGGCGCTGTCAGCCGCGGAACAGGCGGTTGCCCGCCATCTCGCCTCTGACCTGCATGACAGCAGCAGCGGGGGTAATCTGTGGGCCACGCTATTGTCAGATAACAGCAGTTCCCATGGATTCTCTTCGGGAGAGTGGCAGGCGCGTGCCGCCACTCACCTCGGTGGAGTGGCGCTGGGCAGTGATTACCGGACAGATGGCGGCGATTATGGAAGTTTAACCAGCGGTATAGCGCTGAATGCTGGCGGGGGGAAAAGTTCCAGCCGGGGGAATGTCAGCCCAACGCGGAATGACTTCAATTTCTGGGGGAGCACGCTTTACAGCAGCTGGCAGCTGGATGCGGCGAGTGTGATGGCAGATGTTAGCTACACGGGCAGCCATAACCGGCTGAAACAGCAAACTCCTGCGGGCGTTGATGGCTCGGCGCTGCGTGCGGGTGTGAACAGTTGGGCCGTTAGCAGTGGTATCAAGGTGAATTACCTTTGGCAGAGTGGCCTGGCGGATGTAGAACCACACGCTGGAGTGCGCTACACCCTGCTTAAGAGTGAAGGTTTTAAAACGCATAATGAGCTGGGTAACCTGTTCGATACCGCTAGCGGTTCACAAAGTATCTGGTCATTCCCGCTGGGCGTTTCGCTGTCTAAAGCGTTCACCACCACAGCTGGCTATCAGATTAAACCCACTATTGACCTGACGTGGACTGGGAATAGTGGCGATGTAACAGCAAAGAGCCGTAGCTGGATGCCTGGTGAGGAAGGCAGTTCTTCAACGACACACTCAACTATCACTGACCACTCAGTGTTTAGCGGTAACGTAGGTATCGAGCTGTCGCACCAGCAGCTGGGGTATAGCCTCAACTATCAGTTGAACGAGTCATCCCATACCTCCGACAACATTATTCAGGCGGGAGTTAAGTTCTCATTCTGATAACACAGGGGCAGCATTCGCTGCCCTTTCCACGTTCTGTTGCACAAATCAGAAACGATACCCCACGCCAACGTTGAAGCCGTGACTGGACGTTTTCTGCAGGTGGCCGCCCTGATAACCGACGTCCAGCGCCAGGTTATCAATCAGGTTGAACTGCATTCCCGCCCCCCAGGCAAAACGCGAACGGGCCCTTTTTTTGCACCCGGAATGTTCACCAGCAGCATCTCGAAAGTAGGTGATATTGGTGCTGCTTTCCCAACCCGGGCCAGCCAGCGCGTAAAGACTGGCCCAATGGCTGATGCGATAAGCCGGCCCCACCATCAGCGAATAGTAGCGCACGCGATGGTATTTATTCTCTGAGGCGCCATCAAACTGTGCAAACTGGCTTCCGCGCCCGTTCATCCAGGTGAGTGACACCATCGCGCTGAGCGGCAGCTGAGGGATTTCGTAGCGATATTTAAGGTTAAGACCTTTGATATTGTTAAAATGCTGAATGTGGCTCTGGGCGTATCCCAGCGTGAAGGTGTGCAGCCCGCTGATATCTTTTGTCCGGTACTGATAATCAACAGGGGCCTTAGTCTGAGCGGCGTTTGCGGCTGTGGCATCCGCCAGTACGGCGAGGAGAGTAGTAACGGTAGCGATTTTGTTCATCCCGAACTTCCTTAATCACGGTGACGGCTGCATTTTGCCGCACAAGTGTAAGCATCAGGGGGGATGAATCGCTGCTTTTTGTGCCGAACAGCGGCTGAAGGCATTTGGTGTACAGGGAGAGAAGCAGATGAGGAGAGATCGGGGCGGACCAGCCGCCCCGCAAAATCTTAGTGACCGGGGAAGTTCACCAGACTGTAGCTTTCAATGCCCTGCGCCTTCAGGCGTGATTCGCCGGTGAGGTCAAACAGATTAATGATGAAAGCGGCATCTTTCACGGTGCCGCCCGCGCGGCGGATCAGCTTCACGGTGGCCTCAATCGTGCCACCGGTCGCCAGCAGATCGTCAACCACCAGCACCACGTCACCCGGCTGGATAGCATCACAATGCAGCTCTAACTGGTCGGTGCCGTACTCCAGCTCGTAGCTTTCGGCAAAAGTTTTACGCGGCAGCTTGCCGGGTTTACGCACCGGTACGAAGCCCACGCCCAGCCCAAGCGCAACCGGTGCGCCGAACAGGAAACCGCGCGCCTCAGTGCCCACCACCTTGGTGATGCCAGCGTGACGATAGCGTTCAACTAACAGCTCAATGCTCAACGCATACGCTTTCGGATCTTCCAGCAGGCTGGTGACGTCACGAAAGAGAATGCCCGGTTTTGGGTAGTCCGGGATGCTTTTGATACTGTTTTTAAGGAATTCAAGCTGCTGCGCAGTCGCGGTCATAGTGTTGTGCCTGGTAAATACAAATCTGACTCACGCGGCTTGCTTCACGCACGACGATAAAGCCGGGTGAAATTCAAACACTGGGGGAAAGCCGCGCACGAAAACGACCAAATCTAGGCAAAACGCCGGACAATTGCAACCGTGTTTAGCGAAATCAGCGCTTTTCCTGCTCTTCGTCAACCACTGGCAGGCGGATCATAAAGATCAGCAGGCAGCAGAGTATCGCCAGCAGCAGCAGGCGTACCCAGAGAATTTTGACCATCCACAAGGAAAAGGCAAAGGTCAGCAGAATAAACAGGATCGCCCTGCCCTTGGCGCCCGGTGGCATTGCCCGATGCTGCTGCCAGTGACGCAGGTAGCGCCCGAATACCGAGCGGTGCAGTAGCCAGTGATGGAAGCGCGGAGAAGACCGGGCAAAGCACCAGGCCGCCAGCAGTAAAAATGGCGTGGTTGGCAGCAGCGGCAGTACCACGCCGAGCGTGGCCAGTACCACCGCCAACCAGCCAAGAGTAATAAGAAGATAACGTTGCATGGCGTACCCGAAAAAATTGGCTCTAAACAGGGTATCATAGCCGCAATACTGCCCTGGAGAACACGATGAAAAGCGCAGCTTTACTGCAACAACTGGAAACGCAGCTGGAACAGCTGGCGCTGGCTGTCGAGCCGCATGCTAATAAACGTAATGCGCAGGCGCGCTTTGACCATCAGTTATTTCACAGCCACTCTACCCGCCTGGGCGATTATCTGCAGGAAGTCAGACAGACCATGGCGCTGTTAAAACAGAGCGTGAGGGATAATCGCCCGGAAAGCGTGGCATGGATGGCCGAACGCGTGGTGCTGCAGATGAGCGCCATGCAGCGCGAACTGGCAACGCTCAAGATGCGCAGCAGTGAGACCCGCGCGACGCCGGTGCGCGAGAACCTGTATGAAAAGCTGGCCGAACATCAGGATTTTGAGCGCCGCCTGCGGGCGATGATTCAGGACCGGGAAAGTCTGCTGGCCGTGCAGGAAACGCTGGCACAGCAGCAGCAACTTCAGCGTGAGGTGGCTGCACTCGAAGGGCGTTTGCAGCGCTGCCTGCAGGCGTTGAAGCGAATTGAGCGCGGCATCGAAAATCGCGAGCGCGGGCTATAATCGGATGATAACTCGCTGAAAGAGAGGCCGCTATGGGGCTGATTAGCTGGATGGTAACCGGTTTGCTGGTGGGCGTTATTGCACGCCGTTTTTCCCCCGGCCGCCCCGGCGGCCTGATGCCAACGTTGTTATTGACTGCAGTGGGTGCCTTGATTGGCGGCTATGTCAGCAGTTATTTTGACTACGGGACGCTGGCAATCTTCCACCCGCGGGCGCTGCTGGCCGCGTTTGCCGGCGCGCTGGTCATGGTTGGCGTGGTCAGAATGCTGCGCATCTGAAATTTTTATTACTATAAGGAAGACGTATGTCGCTGGATACTGCACCGGAAGAGGTCAAACTGGCCGTAGATTTGATTATGCTGTTGGAAGAGAATCAGATAGCGCCAGAAACCGTGCTGGCAGCGCTGGCGATTGTGCAGCGAGATTTCGAGCAGAAAGTCGCCGCACGTTCATAATTTCGCGCTATGCTGGCTTGCGCAAGGTTGGGCACCCGATCAGCATCTCGATCAGCGTGTCCACCAGCTGCGGCGCGTCGGCGGCGAGGTCAAAGCTCTCCGGCATAAACAGCCAGTTTTCCATGATGCCGCTGATGTAGCCACGCATCACTACAGCGACGCGACGCGTGTTAAGATTTTCCGGAAGTTGCTTTGCATCAATACACTGTTGTAAAACCTCTTCTATCTTCTCATAACATTCAAGATAGAGATTTTGCTGCATTAGCTGGAGGGTAGTCATTTCACCGACGAACTCACATTTATGGTAAATAATTTCCATAAGTGCACGTCTTCTCGGATCAGTGGCTGCCGCGTCAAGGACATACAGCAACATAGCTCGCATAACAGAGAGTGGATCCGCCGGGTATTTTGATTGATACTCAAGCTCCAGGTCTGCCATTCCGGATTCGGACTGTGCCCAAATCTCATTGAGCAAATCCGTTTTATTTTTGAAATGCCAGTAGATTGCACCCCGCGTCACGCCAGCACTTGCGGCAATATCAGCCAGTGACGTTTTAGAAACGCCATGCTCAGAAAAGCGCTCAATAGCCGCATCTATGATGTGATTTCGCGTTTCCTGAGCTTGTTGTTTGGTATTTCGTGCCATGAGGGTGTTTTTTACAAAGCGTTAGACTTACATACATTTCCGAATGTATGTACCATAGCACGACCATAATTTAAACGCAGCAATGGGTTTATGGGTTTGTGATCCATTGAACAATCGATATCGGACACTCGAGGTTTATTTATGAACAAAAACAGAGGGTTAACGCCTCTGGCGGCCGTTCTGATGCTTTCAGGCAGCTTAGTGCTAACAGGATGTGATAACAAAGATTCTCAGCAGGCCGGTCAGCAACAGGCCCCTGAAGTGGGTATCACGACGCTAAAAAGCGCGCCGCTTAAAATTACCACCGACCTGCCGGGTCGCACCTCATCGTTCCGTATTGCAGAAGTTCGCCCACAGGTTTCCGGCATTATTCTGAAACGCAACTTCGTTGAGGGTAGTGATATCAAGGCTGGCGAATCCTTGTATCAAATTGATCCGGCCACTTATCAGGCCGCTTACGACAGCGCCAAAGGTGACCTCGCACAGGCTCAGGCCAACGCGCAGATCGCCGCTTTAACCGTAAAACGCTACAAGCCTCTGCTGGGTACTAAGTACATCAGTCAGCAGGATTACGATACCGCGGCAGCCACCCAGAGCCAGACCGCTGCCGCCGTTCAGGCAGCACAGGCAGCCGTTGAATCTGCCCGTATTAACCTTGCCTATACCAAAGTGACCTCGCCTATCAGCGGACGCATTGGTAAATCCTCAGTCACCGAAGGTGCGCTGGTGCAGAGTGCTCAGACGACCGCTCTGGCAACTGTGCAGCAGCTGGACCCGATCTACGTTGACGTAACCCAGTCGAGCGAAGACTTTATTCGTCTGCGCGACGAGCTGAAATCCGGCCAGCTGCAGCAGACCAACGGCAAAGCTGAAGTCAAACTGTTAACGCAGGATGGTAAAGAATACTCGCAGAGCGGAACATTAGAATTCTCTGATGTCACCGTCGACGAGACCACCGGCTCCATCACACTGCGTGCAGTGTTCCCTAACCCGGACCACAACCTGCTGCCAGGCATGTTCGTACGAGCTCGCCTGGATGAAGGCACCAACCCAAATGCATTGCTGGTTCCTCAGCAGGGCATCACCCGCACGCCAACTGGCCAGGCGACTGCCATGGTTGTCGGTGCGGATAACAAGGTTGAAGTGCGTAATGTGACAGCCGATCAAGCTTTCGGCGACAAATGGCTGGTCACGTCCGGTCTGAAAGATGGCGATCGTGTGATCACCACCGGTCTGCAGCGTGTGAAAGCCGGTGCGGCGGTGACCCCACAGGAAGTTAGCGACGACAGTGCCAAAGAAGCCCCTCAGTCTCAGGCACAGTCTGAACAACCGAAGTCTTAACAGGAGCCGCTGATACATGGCTAAGTTCTTTATCGATCGCCCCATCTTTGCCTGGGTTATCGCCATCATTATTATGCTGGCGGGTGCGCTGTCGATCCTGAAACTGCCGATTGAGCAATATCCTAACGTTGCTCCACCGGCAATCGAGATCACCGCCACCTACCCGGGTGCCGATGCGAAAACTTTGCAGGACTCCGTCACGCAGGTTATCGAACAAAACATGAACGGCATCGACGGCCTGATGTACATGGGTTCAAGCAGCGACTCTTCGGGTACGCTGCAGCTGACTCTGACATTCCAGTCCGGTACCGATGCTGATATCGCGCAGGTGCAGGTTCAGAACAAACTGCAGCTGGCGATGCCGTTGCTCCCGCAGGAAGTACAGCAGCAGGGGATTAAAGTTCAGAAATCCTCCAGTAGCTTCTTGATGGTTGCCGGTTTCATCAACGATAACGGCACCATGACGCAGAACGACATCTCCGACTACGTGGGTTCTAATATTAAAGATCCCATTAGTCGTGTCTCCGGCGTGGGTGATACCCAGCTGTTCGGGGCGCAGTATGCGATGCGTATCTGGATGGACCCGCATAAACTCAACAACTACTCACTGACGCCGGTCGATGTGATCAGCGCCATCAACACCCAGAACGCCCAGGTGGCGGCCGGTCAGCTCGGTGGTTCACCACCGGTGAAAGGCCAGCAGCTGAATGCCTCGATCATCGCGCAGACGCGTCTGACCTCGGCTGAAGAGTTCGGTAAGATCCTGCTGAAAGTGAACAGCGACGGTTCGCGTGTCCGTCTGAGCGACGTGGCGCATATCGAGCTGGGTGGTGAGAACTACGAGATTATTGCACGCTATAACGGTCAACCGGCCTCGGGTCTGGGGATCAAGCTGGCAACCGGTGCTAACGCCCTGGATACCGCTGCGGCGGTAAAAGCTGAGCTTGCCAAACTGGAGCCGTTCTTCCCGGCCGGCATGAAAATCGTCTATCCGTATGACACCACGCCATTCGTTAAGATCTCGATTAACGAAGTTGTAAAAACACTGGTCGAAGCTATCGTGCTGGTGTTCCTGGTGATGTACCTGTTCCTGCAAAACTTCCGCGCCACGCTGATCCCAACGATTGCGGTGCCGGTTGTCTTGCTCGGCACCTTTGCGATTATCAGCGCGTTTGGCTACTCGATAAACACCCTGACGATGTTCGGGATGGTGCTCGCCATCGGCCTGTTGGTGGATGACGCCATCGTGGTGGTCGAGAACGTCGAGCGCGTCATGGCCGAAGAGGGCCTACCGCCCAAGGAAGCCACGCGTAAATCGATGGAGCAGATCCAGGGCGCGCTGGTCGGTATTGCGCTGGTGCTGTCAGCGGTATTTATTCCAATGGCCTTCTTCGGCGGGTCTACCGGGGTTATCTATCGTCAGTTCTCGATTACTATCGTTTCCGCGATGGTGCTGTCGGTTATCGTCGCGCTGATCCTGACCCCGGCACTGTGTGCCACCATGCTGAAGCCGATTGCGAAAGGCGACCATGGCAAAACCACCGGTTTCTTCGGCTGGTTTAACCGCCTGTTCGACAAAAGCACCAATCACTACACCGACAGCGTGGGCCACATCGTGCGCAGCACCGGTCGTTATCTGGTGATTTATCTGGTGATCGTGGTGGGCATGGCCTATCTGTTTATGCGCCTGCCAACCTCCTTCCTGCCGGAAGAAGACCAGGGGGTATTCCTGACCATGGCACAGCTGCCAGCAGGTGCCACGCAGGAACGTACACAGAAAGTGCTGGACCAGGTGACGGATTACTACCTGAATAAAGAGAAAGCGAACGTTAACTCGGTGTTCACCGTTAACGGCTTTGGCTTTGCAGGTCGTGGTCAGAACACCGGTATCGCCTTCGTCAGCCTGAAACCGTGGGATGAACGTTCGGGTGCAGATAACAAGGTGCCGGCGATTGCCGGGCGTGCCATGGGCGCGTTGTCAGCGATCAAAGATGCAATGGTGATTCCGTTCAACCTGCCGGCGATTGTTGAGCTGGGTACGGCGACCGGTTTTGACTTCCAGCTGATCGATCAGGGTGGCCTTGGCCATGAGAAACTGACCGCAGCACGTAACCAGCTGCTTGGCATGATTGCTCAGCATTCAGATACCCTGGTAGGCGTGCGTCCTAACGGTCTGGAAGATACGCCACAGTACAAACTGACTATCGACCAGGAAAAAGCGTCGGCGCTGGGGGTATCGCTCTCCGATATCAACACCACGCTGGCGGCAGCCTGGGGCGGATCCTACGTTAATGACTTCATTGACCGCGGCCGCGTGAAGAAAGTGTACGTGATGGGCGATGCGCCTTACCGTATGTTGCCAAGTGATATTGGCAACTGGTATGTGCGTGCCAGCAGCGGTGAAATGGTGCCGTTCAGCGCCTTTGCCTCTGCGCAGTGGGTTTACGGTTCACCACGACTGGAGCGTTATAACGGCCTGCCGTCGATGGAGCTGTTAGGACAGCCAGCACCAGGTAAGAGCTCGGGTGAAGCGATGAATCTGATGCAGGACCTGGCGTCGAAACTGCCTACCGGTATTGGTTACGACTGGACGGGGATGTCCTATCAGGAACGTCTGTCCGGTAACCAGGCTCCGGCACTGTATGCCATCTCGCTGATTGTGGTCTTCCTCTGTCTGGCCGCACTGTACGAGAGCTGGTCAATACCGTTCGCGGTAATGCTGGTCGTACCGTTGGGTGTGGTCGGGGCGCTGATCTTTACCACCCTGCGCGGGCTGAGCAACGACGTGTACTTTGTGGTGGGGCTGCTAACCACCATAGGGCTATCGGCGAAGAACGCCATCCTGATCGTCGAGTTCGCTAAGGACCTGATGGAGAAGGAAGGCAAAGGCCTGGTGGAAGCGACTCTGGAAGCGGTACGTATGCGTTTACGTCCAATCCTGATGACTTCTCTGGCGTTTATCCTCGGGGTTCTGCCGCTGGCTATCAGTACCGGTGCGGGTTCCGGTGCTCAGAACGCCGTAGGTACTGGCGTGATGGGCGGGATGGTCACCGCGACTATCCTGGCGATCTTCTTCGTTCCAGTGTTCTTCGTGGTGGTTCGCCGCCGCTTCAGTAAGAACAAAGAAGAGCTGGAACATAGCCACCCAGTCGATCATCATCACTAATTCACGCAAGTTAATGTGAACCAGAGGCCGCTTAATGCGGCCTCTTTTTTTTGTCTTTTTTCCAGCGTACGCGCAGTTGCAATTTGCTCACCTGCGGCGCATACTATTGTTATAGTATAACATAACAAGTGGAGTAACAGATGAAACAGAGTATTCATCCAACCTATCGCCAGGTGGTGTTTCATGACACCACGGCAGACGCCTGGTTTGTCGTGGGGTCGACCATCAAAACCGATCGCACGATTGAGCATGAAGGCAAACAGATGCCTTACGTGACGCTGGATGTCTCTTCGGCCTCACACGTCTATTACACCGGCAAGCAGAAAGATTTTGCCAAAGAGGGCAGCGCCGCACGCTTCAACCAGCGCTTCGGCAGCTTCCTCGGCGCGATGAAAAAGTAAGGAGCCATCATGCAGGTCTTAAGCTCTCTGGCCTCGGCCAAAAAACGCCACAAAGATTGTAAAATCGTCCGCCGTCACGGCCGCGTATTCGTCATTTGCAAAAGTAACCCACGCTTCAAGGCCGTACAGGGCCGGGGTGGCAAGAAGCATTAATTGATGACTCTCAAGCATGCAACACAAGGGGATAGCCGCGGCTATCCCCTTTTTTATGCAGCTTAATCACCGGCTGGACGCTTATTTCATGCTGCTGACCATCGCATTGACGTTATGTTTGAAAGCATTAATGTAGCTGTCTGCTTCACCGCCCTGCCCGGTCAATGCTTCCGGATACAGCTCGCCGCCCGGCTGCGCGCCGCCGGCAGCGGCAATCTGTTTAACCAGGCGCGGATCGGTCTGATTCTCGATAAAGTAGGCATGGATCTTCTCCTGCTTCAGCTGAGCGATCAGCGCGGCGACGTCGGAAGCGCTGGCCTCAGATTCGGTGGAGAAACCGACCGGTGAGAGGAACGTCACCCCGTATCGCTGGCCGAAGTAGCCGAAAGCATCATGGCTGGTCAGCACCTTACGTTTGCTCTGCGCAATAGCGCTGAACTCTTGCTGCGCCCAGCTATCCAGCTGCTTAAGCTGTGCGATGTAGGCGCTGCCGTGCTGACGGAAATAATCTGCATCCTGCGGATCGGCGGCGATCAGCGCATTCATCACGTTAGTGGCATAGATAACACCGTTCTGCATGCTGTTCCACGCGTGCGGGTCGGTAACCGTTTCTCCGTCCTCTTCCATTTTTCGCGTGTTGATCCCGGCTGAAGCCACTACCGTCTCTCCCTTATAGCCCGATGCGGCGATCAGACGATCCATCCACCCTTCCATTCCCAGTCCGCTAACAAACACGACATCGGCATGCGCCAGCGCCTGGCTATCTTTTGGCGTAGGTTCAAAGCTGTGCGGGTCGCCATTTGGCCCCACCAGGCTTTTCACCACGACGTGTTCGCCGCCAACGTTTTTTACGATATCCGCCAGCACGGTAAAACTGGCAACCGCTTCAACGGTTTTCGCCATTGCAGCAGGTGCGGCCAGCAATACGGACAGCGCCAGCGCCACAGGTAACTTCTTCATACTTACTCCCTATCTGATTGCCAATGGTTTACGCCCGGCAAAAATGCCGCCGCAGGGACCGATTAAAATGGAAAGAAAGAACAACAGTGCCGCACTCAGCACCACGGCGGGCCCGGCAGGTAACGAGAGGTAAAACGAGGCGTAAAGCCCGCTGAAACTGGCCAGCGTGGCGATGATCATTGCCGCCGCCAGCGTCCCGGCGAGATGACGGCTCCAGAATCGGGCACTGGCCGCAGGCAGCATCATCAGCCCGACGCTCATCAGGGTGCCAAGCACCTGAAAGCCCGCCACCAGGTTGATGACAACCAGCACCAGAAAAATGGCGTGCACCAGCGGTGAGGTCCAGCGGTTCTGGGCGCGCAGAAAGCTCGGGTCAAAGGCATCAATGGTCAGCGGGCGGTAGATCAGCGCGAAGATCAGCAGGGTGACCGCACTGATACTGCTGACCAGCACGATGGAGGGCGTATCGACCGCCAGCAGCGAGCCGAACAGGACATGCAGAAGATCGACGCTGGAACCGCGCAGCGACACCAGCGTGACGCCCAGCGCCAGTGAGCCAAGATAGAAACCGGCAAAGCTGGCATCCTCACGCAGCGGCGTATAGCGACTGACCGCGCCTGACAACAGAGCCACCGTCAGACCGGCAATCGCTCCGCCAATGCCCATCGCGACCAGCGAAAGTCCGGAGAGTAAATAGCCGATTGCGGCACCGGGAAGCACCGCGTGCGACAGCGCATCGCCCACCAGGCTCATGCGGCGCAGTAGCAGGAAGACGCCGAGCGGCGTCGCGCTCAGCGACAGCGCGACGCAGGCCACCAGCGCCCGGCGCATAAATCCAAATTCGATAAATGGCTGGATCAGCATCATGCGCTGGCCCCCCCACGGCGACTAAAGCTCAGCCCGGTCACGCCGCAGCCGCGGCAGGTCCATTCGCTGTGCTGCTCTTTCAGGCGTAACACCTGCGGGAAATGCTGCGCCACCGTAGCCATGTCGTGCAGGACAACAATCAGTGTCGCCCCGGCCTGATGCCGCTCCGCCAGCAGCGCCAGCAGCAGTTCGGTGGTATCGCTGTCGACGCCGGTAAAAGGCTCATCCAGCAGCAGCAGTTCTGCGTCCTGTATCAGCAGCCGGGCAAACAGCACGCGCTGCAGCTGCCCGCCGGATAAGGTTCCCGGCGCGGCGGCAGCGAACGGCAGCATATTGACGCGCTGCAGTGCCGACATGACCTGCTCACGCTGCTGGCGGTTTAAGCCTTTAAACCAGCCACTCTGACGCCAGAAGCCCATTGCCACCAGATCGAAAACGGTCAAAGGGAATGTTTTCTCCAGCTCAGCGTGCTGGGGCAGCCAGGCAACGGTCGGTCGTGGCGCAGAGAGGCTGACCGAACCACTGACCGGGGGCAACATCCCGCACAGCGTCTTCAGCAGCGTTGATTTTCCGCAGCCATTTGCCCCCACGAGGGCCGTCATGCTGCCGCGTGCAAACTCACCATTTAACTGCGGCGTCACCGCACGATGCTGATAGCCAACCACCAGCTGATTAAGTACGATCATCAGAGTGCCGCCCACCAGGTGAGCGCCGCCAGCGCGCCGACCAGGTGTAAGGTCAGCACCATACGCAGCCATGCCGGGCAGCTGAGCAAGGTGCCGATGCGAATAAAAGCCGGAGAGGTGTTCATTAAAAAGCCACTTAAATGTTATAACATAACAATAAAGTAGCGTGGATGGAGGCAGGACGGATATCATTAAAATGTATCTAATTATTACGTTGGAGCCGGATGGCTGAAGCGTTTTTTATATAAAAAAAACTCAACATGGTGATGGTTTTATGCGGAAGCATGCCGGTGCGAGTAAAATAATTAACTGTTAAATCATCAATATAGGCTACACTAAATTTATAACCTGGCTTATCCACTCGGCTACAGCAATTAAGCTGATAAGCAAAATTTAACTCTGAGAGGGAAAAATGCGCAAAACTTTACCATTAAAATATCGTCAAACTAACATTGAACCACTAGAATTAATGCATGAGATCGAACAGATAATTCCCAAAATAGAAGATGACCTGATTGGTTCATTGGAATGGTATTCACAAAATGCGCGATATGTTCCCGAAAGTCTGAAAATTATTTCCCTGGAATATTTGCAACAATCACGTTATAAAATGAACTACAGCTTCCGCTGGAACGTATTCAATGCCTGTCTGGATATTGATGCGAGTGAAACAACCCATCAGTCGGTCAATTTTACCCTTACTCCTGATGCGCTGGTGTTTGATTTCATTGATAACGATCGCCACAACATGTCCGATGAATTGTAATATTTGGTCATCCGAGCGGCAGGTTATTTTAAATAAGTTATATTTTGTTTAGATGTTACATAGCATAGTAATTATCACTTCCTGGCACCCATGTTTAAAGTGCGGTTTAATGGCCTGTTTCGCAAGCTTAGGAGGGGAAAAAGATGGACGAATACTCACCGAGAAGGCATGATATTGCCCAGCTGAAATTTTTGTGTGAAAACCTGTACGATGAAAGCCTGGCTACGTTAGGCGACAGCCACCACGGCTGGGTTAACGATCCTACCTCTGCTGCCAATCTGCAGCTTAACGACCTGATCGAGCATATTGCAGCATTCACCATGAATTACAAAATTAAGCACATCGAGGACAGCGATCTGATAAGTCAGATTGATGAATACCTGGATGACACCTTTATGCTGTTCAGCAATTACGGCATTAATGTTCAGGACTTACAACGCTGGCAGAAATCCGCCAAACGACTGTTCAACATTTTTGCAGAGGAATGTGCAACAAGCCTGACACAGGCCAGCCATTCGTTTTAGCAACCCATTACTCATTTACGGTTTAATAATGACAGACAAACTTTTAACAAAAACTGATTATCTGATGCGCCTCAGACGCTGTCGTTCCATCGACACGCTTGAGCGCGTCATCGAAAAGAACAAGTACGAATTATCTGATGATGAACTGGCTGTATTCTATTCCGCTGCCGATCATCGTCTGGCCGAACTGACAATGAATAAGCTTTATGACAAAGTGCCTGTTGCAGTATGGAAGTTTGTTCGCTAACTAATGATGTGTGATTTGAAACGAATGAAGTCGTGAGGGCTGGTGAGGCAGAATTGGGTGGGGGCCCTGCCAGCTACATCCCGGCACACGCGTCATCTGTTACGGCTGCTTCCTTCCGGACCTGACCGAGTTCACAAATTAGCATTGCGGGAGAACCAACCGGGCCCCCATTGAGTGCCCTGGGTAACCAGAGCGCAGGCATTATCAATGATGCCCCCGGCAATTGCAAGCCGCCCCCTGGTGACCGTTGGTTTCTTGCACGATCTGCAGATTATTTCCTCGCTATAGGCTTATGACCATCGAACAGGACAGTTTTCAACAGCGTATTTATCAAATTGTTGCCGCGATCCCTTATGGCAGCGTCACCACCTATGGCGAAGTGGCCCGGCTGGCCGGTTCATCGCGCGCGGCGCGTCAGGTTGGCGGCGTGCTGAAGCGCCTGCCTGAAGGCAGCAAACTGCCGTGGCACCGGGTGATTAATCGTAAAGGTGAAATTTCGCTGACGGGTGACGATCTCAGCAGACAGCGTAAAGCACTGCAGGCGGAAGGGATTGAGGTATCGCGCGAGGGGAAAATCGACCTCGTGAAGTATCGCTGGCACTGGTAATGCAATTTTCGGGCGCGGATGCCGCGCCCGACAAACGTTACATCGACGTTGGCGCAGGAACGGCGCCTGATGGCGTTACCAGGGTAGGCGAAGTGGAAGGCACGGTTGCTGGTGCCCCACTGGTGGTTGGCATCGCCATTTCAGGCACAGGCACCAGCGTCAGGTCCTGACGCGTTCCGCCCGTGGTGACCACCTGTTTCACCGTATCGGTGATAAACATCAGTTTGCCATCCACGCTTACCGCCGCACTCAGCAGAATGCGTGCTTTTGGCTGGATATCCGCCGGGTTAAACGGCAGGGTAAACTGGAACGGCGCCTGCTTACCTTCCGTGCGCACCACGCGCTGCGCCAGCACTTTAGACGGTGCATCAGCCAGCGAAGCATCCGACAGCGTCACGGTCAGCACCGCATCCGGTGGCAGCGCCACTTTCTGACGGATCCACACGGTCCCGCTCACGTTCGGTTGCCTAATCACCCCCTGCTGACCTTCTACCTGCGATCCCAGCGTTGGGGTCGGCACATCTTTGCTTTTGTCAGCACACCCTGTAATTACCACAGCCAGAGCCGCGCCACTTAATACATGCCAGATTTTCATTGATAACTTCTCCTTCCAATGAATGATTACGACAGCCAAATTACCGCGAATAGGCAGAGCTTTCCTGCCTGCGTAAGCTTAATTCTGGCACAACTTACTGATTTTTTCCTGGAAGCGCCGATTTTTGCGCATTTCCCCCTGACGCCACAGATTGCAAAAACAGTCATTGACGGTAACTGGTCGGATTTCGCAAACTGAGGGCTGAAATATTACTGAGGATGCGTTTTATGAGCCAGGCGCTGCAAAATTTACTGAATCTGCTGGATCTGGAAACCCTGGAAGAGGGGCTGTTTCGCGGGCAGAGTGAAGATCTGGGGCTACGCCAGGTATTTGGTGGCCAGGTGGTGGGCCAGGCGCTGTATGCCGCAAAACAGACGGTGCCACAGGAACGCATTATCCATTCGTTTCACAGCTACTTTCTGCGCCCGGGCGACAGCCAGAAAGCGATTATCTACGACGTGGAGAACCTGCGCGACGGCCAGAGCTTTAGCGCCCGCCGGGTAAAAGCCGTACAGAACGGTAAACCGATCTTTTACATGACCGCCTCTTTCCAGGGCCCGGAAACCGGCTTCGAGCATCAGAAAACCATGCCGCAGGTTGTCGGCCCGGATTCTCTGCCTTCCGAGCGGGAGATTGCCCAGCAGCTGGCGCAGTATATTCCAGAAAAGGCGCGCGATAAGTTCCTCGCGGAGAAGCCTTTTGAAATCCGTCCGGTGGAGTTTCATAACCCGTTAAAGGGCCATACCAGCAACCCGGTGCGCTATACCTGGCTGCGCGCGAACGGCATCATGCCGGCTGACAAGCGTATTCATCAGTATCTGCTCGGCTATGCTTCCGATTTCAACTTCCTGCCGGTTTCGCTACAGCCGCACGGTAAAGGCTTTCTGGAGCCGGGCATGCAGGTGGCGACGATTGACCACTCCATGTGGTTCCACCGCCCTTTCGATCTCAATGACTGGTTACTTTACAGCGTGGAGAGTACCTCAGCCTCCAGCGCGCGTGGATTTGTGCGCGGTGAATTCTGGAACCAGCAGGGCGTCCTGGTTGCCTCAACGGTGCAGGAAGGGGTGATCCGTCAGCGTTCTTAATCATCAGCCATAAAAAAGCGGGCCTGAAATGGCCCGCTTTGTCATTGTTTTTAGCGCACTACTTTTCTTATCAGTGTCAGCTTCAGCTTAGTTGTTGTAAGCATTCTCGCCGTGGCTGTTGACGTCCAGACCTTCACGCTCCTGATCTTCCGGTACACGCAGGCCAACAATCATATCCGCCACTTTAAATCCGATGAAGGCAACAACAGCAGTCCAGACAATGGTCAGGCCGACGCTGAACAGCTGTACCCAGACCTGATGGCCCATGGTTACGCCCTCTGCATAACCCACGCCACCCAGTGAAGAGGAGGCAAAGATGCCGGTCATAATGCAGCCAACGATGCCGCACACGCCGTGCACGCCGAATACGTCACAAGGGTCATCAACGCGCAGCCATTTTTTCAGTGACGTCACGCCCCACAGGCCTGCAAGCCCACCGACAAGGCCGATGATCAGCGCACCACCCACCCCCACGTAACCGCAGGCTGGGGTAATAGCGACCAGACCGGCAATCACACCTGAGCTCACGCCCAGCAGAGAAGGTTTGCCGCGCAGCGCCCACTCACCGAAGGTCCAGGTCAGCATTGCCCCCGCCGTGGCGATCACGGTGTTGAGGAAGGCCAGACCGGCGATTTCGTTAGCCGCACTGGCAGAGCCGGCGTTGAAGCCGAACCAGCCGAAGTACAGGATCGCAGTACCGGTAAATACCATCGGCAGGTTGTGCGGTTTGAACGATTCTTTACCGAAACCGGCACGTTTACCCACCAGGTAAGCCCCCACCAGGCCAGCAACGGCGGCGTTGATATGGACAACGGTACCGCCCGCGAAGTCCAGCGCGCCATCCTGAGCCAGGAAACCGCCCGCCCACACCATATGTGCGATAGGCAGGTAGGCAAAGGTCAGCCAGATAACCACGAAGATCAGCACCGCAGAGAAGCGGATACGTTCAGCAATAGCGCCGACGATCAGACCCACGGTGATACAGGCGAAGGAGGCCTGGAACGCGACGTGGATATATTGATAGAAAGAGCCCATCAGCGCGGTCGGGGCAATATTTTTCAGCATCGCCCAGTTAAAGCTACCAAAGAAGGCGTTACCTTCGCTGAAGGCCAGCGAGTAACCGTAAACCATCCACAGTACGCATACCATCGCGAAGGTCATCGCCACCTGGGTCAGCATTGACAGCACGTTCTTGGCGCGGATCAGGCCGCCGTAGAACAGCGCAATACCCGGGATCGTCATAAACAGCACCAGCGCGGTGCAGATCATCATAAAAGCGTTATCGGCTTTATCAGCTACCGCAGGCGCGGCTGCCATGGCCAGCGACGGTAAAAGAGTCACGCCGGCGAGGCCAAACTTAGCGAGTTTTTTCATTTTATCCCATCCCATCACAATTCTTAGCCCCGAATTACAGTGCTGCTTCGTCAGTTTCACCGGTGCGAATACGGATGACACGCTGCAATTCTGCAACGAAGATCTTCCCGTCACCAATTTTGCCGGTATAAGCGGCTTTGCTAATCACATCAACCACTTCATCCAGCTGGTCATCTGCAATCGCAATATCGATTTTTACTTTTGGCAGGAAGTTCACGCTGTATTCAGCACCGCGATACAATTCTGCATGCCCTTTCTGGCGGCCAAAGCCTTTGACTTCAGTCACAGTCAGGCCCTGAATACCGATAGACGACAGCGCTTCACGCACGTCTTCCAGTTTGAACGGTTTGATTACCACGGTAACCAGCTTCATACGATCCCCTCCAGGTATAAAAACGGTTGTTTTGCCGACACGAAATCTATTAAGCAAACGCTGTGCCATAGTTCAAAAATCTGAATTTTTCAGACGATTAGTCAGTGCTGGTCTGAGTCGCGACTGGGAGGAAGATCGCCGTGAAAATCACAGTACGGGATTGAGCACAAAAAAAACGCACCATTACGGTGCGTTGTGCGTTAGTGCAGTGCATTTGAGGGAATGCAGGCCGTTATTCGCCTGCATTTGGTGCAGCGCAGCGGCGCAGATTACTGATTTTCCGCCGCAGCCAGCTCTTCACCTGCCAGCTGTAGCTGGTACATTTGCCAGTAGCGCCCGCGTGCGGCCAGCAGTTGCTGATGGCTGCCGCGCTCGACTGCCTGCCCACGGTGCAACACCAAAATGGTATCGGCTTCGGTAATGGTTGAGAGGCGGTGCGCAATCACCACCAGCGTGGTACGTTCGCGCACGGCGCGCAGCGCCTTCTGAATCGCCTGCTCGGTACCGGAGTCGATGTTCGCAGTGGCCTCATCCAGAATCAGGATCTGCGGCGTGGCAACCAGCACGCGCGCCATCGCCAGCAGCTGCTTCTGACCGACGGAGAGGTTATTACCCTGCTCCCCCAGCCGGGTATAAATGCCATCGCTCATTTCACGCGCCAGCCCGGCCAGCTGCACCGTTTCCAGCGCCTGCCACACCGCATCCTCACTGACATCCCTTCCTAAGGTGACGTTGGCAAAGAAGGTATCGGCCAGCACCACCGGATCCTGCTGTACCATCGCCACGCTGTCGCGCAGGGCGGCATGGCTGAGCGTCGGTAGCGAGCGTCCGTCCAGCAGGATCTCCCCCTTGCTCAGCGGGTAATAGCCCATCAGCAGGTTCGCCAGCGTGCTTTTGCCGCTGCCGGTGTGCCCGACCAGGGCAACAAAATTACGCGATGGCACCGAGAGATTGATATCGCTCAGCACCGGGCGCCCTTCACGATAGGCAAAGGTCAGGTCACGGATCTCAATACTGCCGCTTTGCAGCGGCTGAACATCCTCACCATAGGGCTGGCGCGGTGCATCCATCAGTTCGAAAATCCGCTCGCCGGCCACCACCGCCTGCTGCAGCATCGACTGCTGAGTGGTGAGTTCGATCAGCGGTTCATTTAAGCGCCCGAGGTAGTTGATAAAGGCGTAGAGCACGCCGACCTCGATAGAACCGACCGAGGAAAAGCCAAACAGCAGCATCAGCCCACAGAGGATCAGCGCGGAAAACAGGCTGAGCAGCGGCCGCAGCAGGAAGCCGTCGAGCCGCAGGGTCTGCATGCGCGCCAGATAGTGCGAATGGCTGGAATCCCGCATGCGTTCGCCAAAGCGTGCCTGCTGACGGAACTGCTGGATCACGCTCATGCCGTTGATCACTTCGTTGAAGCCGTTATTAATCTCCGCCAGATAACTGCGCACCCGGCGTACAATCGGCGTGCTGTAACGCTGGTAGATCAGCATGACAACAATCACCGCCGGGAAGATTGCAATCGCAATCAGCGCCATGCGCCAGTCGAGGCTAAACATCGCCACCAGCATGGCACCCACCAGCGCCGCACTGCGCAGCACGGTCGCCACCACGGTGACGTAGAGGTCACGCACCACTTCGGTGTCATTGGTGACGCGTGAAATAATCTGGCCTACCGGCTGGGTATCGAAGGCGCTCAGCGGCTGACGCAGCGCCGCATCCATCACGTCGGTGCGCAGGCGCTGGACAACGCCCACGGCGGCCTGGTTGAACAGCAGCGCCTGCCAATAGTGCAGTCCGGCGGCCAGCAGTTGCAGCAGCAGAAAACTGACCACCAGCCCGACAGCGATCCCGACCGGCATATGATGTTTTGCCACCATATTGTCGATGAAATAGCTGACCAGCACCGGTCCGAGCACTTCTGCCGCTGCCGCAATCCACAGCATCACTACGGCCATGCCGAGGGATTTGCGCCACGGGCTGCCGTAGGAGAGCAGCCGTTTAATTGTCGGCCACTGATGGGTTACTCTAGCCATGCGGCACTCCCTGTTCGATCTCGTCGTCATCCAGCGCCGCTTCCAGCTGCTGATAGCGGTACATATCGCGATACCAGCCCGGGCTGCTGGCGAGCTGTTCATGATTGCCGCGCTGAGCCACTACGCCGTGCTGCAGCACCAGGATTTCACTGGCCTCAGTCAGCGCAGACAGACGATGAGCACTAATGATCACCGTGCGCCCTTCTCCCCAGCGCCGCAAGTTATGCAGAATTTGATGTTCAGTACGGCCATCGACCGCTGACAGGGCATCATCCAGAATCAGGATCTCAGCATTCATCAGCAGCGCCCGGGCGATGGAGATACGCTGTTTTTGCCCGCCGGAGAGCATCACGCCACGCTCACCGACTTCGGTTTCATAACCTTCCGGAAGGCGCAGAATATCGTCATGGACAAACGCCAGCTGTGCAGCCTGTTCAATCTCGCTCTGTGTCGCACCCGGGCGGCCAAGGGCAATATTGTTGGCGACGCTGTCGGAAAACAGGAAAGGCGTCTGGCTGACTACCGCCAGACGGCTGCGCCAGCTGTCCAGCCGCAGCTGCGGCAGCGGGATAGCGTGGTAGCGAATATCCCCCTGATCGATATCAAAGTGGCGCTGTACCAGACTCAGCAACGTGCTTTTTCCCGAGCCGGTCGGGCCACATAATCCGAGCATCTGCCCCGGTTTGATATTGACGTTGAGGTTGCGAAGCGAAGGCTGCTGCGCCCCCGGATAGCAAAACTCGCGCACCGCGATTTGCAGCAGGCCCCGCCCTTCCGGCACCTGCTTGCTGCCGTCGGTGACCGCGGGCGCTTCCGCCAGCAGCGACTGAATGCGGCTCCAGGCCGCGCTACCGCGCTCGACGATATTAAACATCCACGCCAGTGCCAGCATGGGCCAGATCATCAGCCCAAGGTACATAACAAAACTGGTCAGCTGGCCGAGGGTCAGCGTGCCGTGCCACACCATCCAGCTACCCCCGCCGATCGCCAGCAGATTAGAGAGCCCGATGGCGATATAGATGGTTGGGTCAAAACGCGCATCAACGCGCGCCACGCGCAGGTTTTTCTCGCCGGTGTCTTTGGCGATAGCAGCAAACTGCCCGGACTGGTGATCTTCCAGACCAAAAGCTTTGATCATGCGAATGCTGGTCAGGCTCTCCTGCGTCTGATCGTTGAGCGAGGAGAACGCCGCCTGCGCCAGTTTGAAGCGCTGATGGAGTTGGTCGCCATAGCGCTTGATCACCAGCGCCATCACCGGCATCGGCAGCAGTGCCAGCAGCGTCAGCTGCCAGCTGATCTGAGTACTCATGACGATCAGCACCGCCAGCCCCATCACCAGCGAATCGACCAGCGTCAGCACGCCTTCACCCGCCGCAAATACCACGCGGTCCACATCGTTGGTGGCGCGGGCAATCAGGTCACCGGTGCGGTGGCGCAGGTAAAAGCCGGGATGCTGGCGGCTGAGCTGGCGGTAGAAATCTTCGCGCAGCTCCACGGCCAGCTGGTAAGAGGCACCAAACAGCAGCACGCGCCAGACATAGCGCAGCAAATAGACCACCACGGCGGTGAGCAGCATCGCCCCCACCCACAGCAGGAGCTGAGCGCTGCTCATACCGTCACGGCTGACGCCATCAACGATTTTTCCCACCACGTGCGGCGGCAGCAGTTGCAGTAAGGCAATCACGATCAGCAGCAGAACCGCGCCGAGATAGCGGCGCCATTCGCGCAGAAAATACCAGCTTAATTGGCTAAAAAGTCGCACAAAAACATCCTGATCATCGATCGAAGAGAGAGAGCGGTCAGCCTCACTATGGGGCAACCGGCAATGCGGTAGTGTATTTTATCTCTTCCATGGCAAAACTCGAAGTGACATCGATCAGCCCCGGGACGCCGTTCACCAGGCGTTTATAAAAGCCGTCGTAGCTTTTCATATCTGCGACCTGAACGCGCAGCAGATAGTCATACTCCCCGGCCATACGGTAAAAGCCCATCACTTCCGGCATCGCCTGCACCAGCTCGACAAACTGCTGAAACCAGCTGCTGCTGTGCTGCTGAGTTTTGATTAATACGAAGGCGGTCAGACCAAGGCCGAGTTTCTCCCCATCCAGCAGCGCGACCCGGCCGCGAATATAGCCTTCATCCTCCAGCCTTTTCAAGCGCTTCCAGCAGGGGGTGGTGGTCAGGCTGACGGCATCGGCCAGCGCCTGCAAAGAGAGTGTGCAATCTCGCTGCAGCAGATCTAGCAGCATTCTGTCTTTTTTATCCAGCGGATTTGGGAGCAAATTTTTCTCTCAGAGATAAGAAAGGGAGTAGAATTATAGCAACCTTTTCCCCAGGCGTTTAGTTAATCTGGTCCTCTACTATTACAATCTTCAGGGATGACCAAAATGAACGCTAATCGTTACCATAATCTACTGATTATCGGCCTGTTTACGGCTGTTGCTCTGACCTGGGGCACGACGTGGATGGCGATGAAAATTACCGTGGCGACCGTGCCGCCGATTTTCGCTACCGGGCTGCGCTTTCTCTGTGCTGCACCGCTGCTGCTGCTGCTGGCGCGTTATAAAAAGGTGCCACTGCTGTTTCCCCGTGGTCAGCGTGGCTTCCAGCTCTGCGTGATGCTGTTCTATTTTGCCATCCCTTTTACGCTGATGATTTACGGTGAGCGCTACACCTCGTCGAGCCTCGCAGCCATTATCTTTGCCACCATGCCTGCTGCCGTGCTGGCCGCTTCAATCCTGTTTTTACGTGAAAAGACCACGCTGCAGCAGCTGCTGGGGTTGGCTATCAGTATCGGCGCACTGAGCACTATTTTATGGCATGAAACTCGCGCCAGCGGCGACAGCCAGTGGCAGGGCGTGGCCGCGCTGGTGGCGGCCGTGGTGATCCATGCGCTGATGTACGTACAGTGCAAAAAACGCTGCTCGGGCATCTCGGTACTGAGCTACAACGCGCTACCCTGCCTGGGTGCGGGCGTGCTGCTGACGCTGGCTGGCCTGACGGAAGCGCCGGATTATCACAGCTTTGCCCCTCAGGCTCTGCTGTCTATTGCTTATCTCGGCGTAGTAGCGGGGGTGGGCGGTATTCTGGCGTACTTCGCGCTGCAGCAGGTGGCTAAGCCGTTTCAGGCCTCGCTGGTGTTCCTTGTGTTCCCGCTGATTGCCGTGGCGCTGGAGAGTGCGCTGAGCGGAAACAGCATCAGCCGCGAATCGCTGTGGCTTCTGCTGCCCTTCCTGCTGGGAATTTTGCTGACGCTGTACCGTGGCGCGCGTGCTCGACAGGCCATTTTGGCCGCAGAGCGTGCTGCACGTCACTAAACGAAAAAAGCCGGACATCCTGTCCGGCACACTGGATAACGGGCCTCATTATTCGGGGGAATAGTCGAGGTGTGGTGTGTTCAGCCAGTGATTCAGGTAATGAGACACGCCCTGTGTCGCACAGTCTCCAATGATCGGCAGCTGGGGCAGCATCGCTTTCAGCTGCTCCATCGCATTACGCATAATAAAGCCGTGACCCACGCTGCCCAGCATCTCCAGGTCATTCATCGCATCGCCAAACGCCATGCACTCCGTCATTTCCACACCCAGCTGTGCGGACAGGCGAGCCAGTGCGGCGCCTTTGTTACAGCTGAGCGGCAGCACTTCCAGGCAGTCGCGCGCAGAAAAACAGAGATGGACACTGTCGCCAAACGCTTCGCGCAGCTGGATCTGCAGCTGGCATAGCGCCTGATAATCAGCAATAAAGCAGACTTTCGTCACCTGATGCGCGGGGATCCGGCGCAGGTCGGTGAGCTGATAACGAAAACCACTCAGCTGATGCGCCCGCAGGATCTCTGGCACATCGTACTGCGTAAACCAGCCATTATCGTTAAACACGTGCAGGCTGGCGCGCGTCTCCCAGTGGCTGTGAAGAACCTGCCAGGCAGCATCGGGAGGGAGATCGCAGGCGTACAAAGGGTTCCCCAGCGGGTCGTGAATGCGGGTGCCGTTGCCGCTGATCAGATACGCCGGCAGATCGTACTGCTGCATCAGCGGCTGCATCTCAAGAAAATGGCGTCCTGTGGCAAACGTGAGCTGAACCGGATGCGATCTCAGCGCCCGCAGGCTTTGCAGGGTCTGCTCACCCAGTTTGTGGTCTGGCAGCAGCAGCGTACCGTCCATATCAAAAGCAGCAAGGCGCACCATTTTCTCTCCAAGTGGTCGATTTTTCATCTGCCAGGAGTATCCCCTGGTATTTGCGGAACTAATAGTGAATACTTTTTAAAAATTGTTCCGGGTTTGGGGCGAGATGCGACAGCTCAATCGATTGAACCAGTACCAAAGGCTCTGGCAGCACAGCGCCGGGCAGCCGCAGTCCACCAGCGTAAGCGAAATTGGCAGCCGCTGTTTTTGCAGCGAGCGCCATGCCCGAACCCTGTTACGCCAGTGGCAGCAGAGTGGCTGGCTGGACTGGCAGGCCAGTTCAGGGCGCGGCAAGCGCGGCACGCTGATTTTTCTGCAGTCCCCCGCCGCGTTACGCAGCGATCTGATGCTGCAACAGCTGGATAACGGCCAGCCGCAGCATGCGCTGCAAATGGTGGCGCTGGCGCCGGAACAGCTTAGCCAATTACTACAGCCCTTTATGGGCGGCCAGTGGCAAAATAACCAGCCAACGCTGCGTATTCCCTACTATCGTCCGCTCGATTCGCTGCGCCCCATGCAGCAGGCCGGGCGCGCAGAGCAGCATCTGGCCCAGCAGGTGTTTGCCGGGCTGAGCCGCCTGGCGGGTGATGAGGCCATTCCCGACCTCGCCCATCACTGGCAGGTCAGCGATGATGGGCTAAGCTGGTATTTCTTTTTACGCCCGCAGCTACGCTGGCATCACGGTGAAGCCGTCAGCGCCGGACAGCTACAGCAGCGCCTGCAGGCTATCGTCGCCAGTCAGGTCGGCCAGCAGCTACTCCCGGCGGTAAAAACCGTCTGCGCCGCGCACCGGCTCTGCCTGCGTATTGATTTACTGCGACCAGACTGCTGGCTGGCACATCGCCTCGCCAGCGTTCACTGCCTGCTGCCCCATCCGGACAATCCGGATATCGGCTGCGGCCCCTGGCGCGTGATGATCAACACACCCGCACTGCTGCGCCTGGAAAGCCACGGCTGGTATCACGCCGCGCACCCGCTGATGCAGGCCATAGAGTACTGGATAGCGCCGCAGCTCTTTGACCGTGAGCTCGGCACCAGCTGCCGTCATCCGGTGCAGATTGCCATTGGCACTCAGCACGAGCTGGCGCAGCTTCAGCCGGTCAGCCAGCGTATCAGCCTTGGCTTTTGCTATCTGGCGAGAGGCCAGCACAGCCCGCTGTCGGCCGCGCAGGCGCAGCAAATTATGGCGCTGGTACATCAGCCTGAAGTGATTGAACAGCTGCCGCTGGAAGAGGGATTAATTACGCCGAGCCGGGAAATGCTGCCGGGCTGGCAGATCCCCGACTGGCAGCCGCAGGCGCAGCTCTCTCTGCCTGCGCACCTTAGCCTGCACTACCATCTGCCGGTTGAACTGCATGCGATGGCGGAAAAATTACGTCAGCTGCTGGCGCTGCATGGCTGTGAGCTGACGCTCTGTTTCCATGCGGCAAAGAACTGGCAGGATTACCCGTCACTGGGCCAGGCCGACCTGGTGATGGGCGACCGTCTGATTGGCGAAGCGCCGGTGTTTACCCTGGAAAGCTGGCTGCGGCTCGATCCGCTCTGGCCGGAGATGCTTGGCCAGCAGCGCTGGCAACGCCTGCTGCGCCAGCTTGACCATTTACAGCAGCATACTGAACTGACTCAGCGACACGCCGGGCTGCAGGCGCTGTTCCAGCAGCTGATGAGCGATGCCATCATCACCCCTCTGTTTAACTACCGCTATCAGGTCAGTGCCCCGCCGGACGTGGAGGGTATTCACCTGAATGCCTGGGGCTGGTTTGATTTCTCCCGTGCGTGGATCCCGCCTCCGGTTGCTATCTCCTGAGCAGTGCTGTTTTTATTGCGCATCAGGCAGTACCATAGCCGGCAGCAAATCATGAGGAAAAGATAATGAAACGTGCAGTGGTGGTATTCAGCGGTGGGCAGGACTCAACGACCTGCCTGATTCAGGCTTTGCAGCAGTATGATGAAGTGCACTGCATTACCTTTGATTATGGCCAGCGCCACCGTGCGGAAATCGACATTGCCGGCGAACTGTCGCAAGCGCTGGGCGCAAGGGCGCACAAAGTGCTGGATGTCACCATGCTCAACGAGCTGGCAGTCAGCAGCCTGACGCGCGACAACATTCCGGTACCGACTTACGACCCTGAAGCCAGCGGCTTGCCAAGTACCTTTGTTCCGGGCCGTAATATTCTGTTCCTGACGCTCGCCTCGATTTACGCTTACCAGATCGAAGCGGAAGCGGTGATCGCCGGCGTATGCGAAACCGATTTCTCGGGCTATCCGGACTGCCGCGATGAGTTTGTTAAAGCGTTGAATCATGCCGTGGCGCTGGGAATGGCGCGGGATGTCAGATTCGAAACCCCGCTGATGTGGCTGAATAAAGCCGAGACCTGGGCACTGGCCGACTACTGGCAGCAGCTGGCGCTGGTGCGTGACCAGACGCTGACCTGCTATAACGGCATTAAGGGCAGCGGCTGCGGTGACTGTGCCGCCTGCCATCTGCGCGCCAACGGGCTGCAGGAGTACCAGCAAAATCCGTCAGCGGTGATGCAGGCGATGAAGACAAAAACCGGACTTCAGTGACTAAAACGGCATGCTTAAAACCAGGGCGAGGCATGCCTCGCCCCTACGGGTAGGTTAGTGATATTCAGTCAAGCTAGCATACTTTCGAGGTGGGCTTTCAGTTCCCCTTCCAGCGGCAGCGCTTTCTGGCTGTGCAGATCGATGCAGACAAAGGTCAGCTGCGCATCAGCCACCTCAGTGCCATCGCCATCCAGCGTAATGCGCTGAGCAATCACTCCGCTTTTGCCTCCCAGCTTCAGCAGCTGACTGTCGATATTCAGCACATCGCCCATCACCGCCGGGCGGCGATAGTTAATGTTAATATTTACCACCACAAACGCCAGATTTCTCTGCGTCATCCACTGAAAGGCGCTTAGCTGTTCAAACCACGCCCAGCGCGCTTCTTCGAGGAATTCCAGGTAGCGGGCATTGTTCACGTGTTGATAGATATCCAGATGGTAGCCGCGTACTTTAATGGTGGTGGTTGTCACGATAATCTCCCGATAAAAAAGGCCATACCAACTGGTATGACCTCTGAGATTAGCAGCCAGGCTGCATTTGTTGCAGGTCGAATTAAAGACTCTGGATGCGGATCACAATTTAATATGTGACAGATTCCTTTCCACCAGCGTGCTGCCCATCCCCGGCACCTCTTTCAGCTGATCCAACTGAGTAAAGGGACCGTACTTCTCGCGGTAGCTAACAATCGACTCCGCCTTTTTCAAGCCGACGCCGTTCAGCGCTGCCGCCAGCTCCTGCGCGCTGGCGCTGTTAATGCTTACCTGCCCGGCGCTTTCCGCGCTGCCTTTATCATGCGGCGCCGTTTTGACCTCGGCGACCGCCTCTTTCGGTGCCGCAGCGCTGACCGCGACAGGTAGCGTGATGCCGATAGCCAGCGCCAGCGAAAGTGCCTGTAAAGTACGATTAAACATGCTGTTTTCCTCCATGTGTTTGACAGCACCGCCACCCTACTCCCGCGCCGTCACCCCGACAAACAGCCGATCCCAGAAATGGAAAAGGCCGCATAAGCGGCCTTTGGGTGTTGCAGTAAGTTGCAGTGAATTTGCGAGGCTTATTGCGCCTGCGCTGCTGCACCGTACTTGATCTTGGCTTCTTTGCGCAGGTTGCTCAGCAATGCAGCGAAGGCCAGCTGGGCATTGTTCTGGGTGATACCCTGAACCATTGCCTGCTTCTGCGCCTCCGGCAGGTTGCCGCTCTGCACTTTGTCCAGCGCCAGCAGTACGACGTCGCCCTGAGCATCTTCACTGATGCCGTACGACGGCTTGTCTGCGGCTGGCAGTGGCAGCGTGAATGCCGCCTGTGACAGTGCATCCTGACCGGTACGTGCCAGCGTCTGCTGAGCACCGAAGGTCAGACCGGCCGCTTTCAGCGCTTCATCGCCCTTACCTGCTTTCAGCTCGGCCAGCAGTTTCTCTGCCTGAGCTTTCGCCTGCTGCTGAGCTTTCTGCTGCTTCAGCGCAGCGGTGATCTGCGCGCTGACCTCAGCCAGTGGTTTTTCCGCTTCCGGTTTGTGCTCGCTGATGCGCAGTACGAAGGCACGGTCACCATCGACGGTAATAATGTCAGAGTTACTGCCCGGAGCACCGCCCTGACCAACCAGACCACCGTTGAAGATAGCATCCTGCACCGCTTTGAAATTCAGCTCGGCAGGCACGTTGTCGTGACCAAACCAGCTGGTTTCAACCGCTTTCACGCCCGCAACCTGCTCTGCGCTGGCCAGTGACTCATTGTCATTGCTGGCAGCATCGCTGACTTTGGTCTGCAGTTTGTAATAGGCATCGATGGCTTTTTCCTGCTTCACTTTCGCCGCGATGTCGTCGTGAACTTCAGACAGCGCTTTGATTTTTTGCGGCTGAATATCATCCAGACGGGCAATAATGAAGCCAACGGAAGATTTGATCACCTCAGACAGCTGGCCTTTCTCTTTCAGACCTGCACCTTTCAGCTCGTCCGGCGTGGTATCCGGCTCAAGCCAGCCCATATCACCGCCGTTACGGGCAGAGATTGGGTCAGCGGATTTCTCTTTCGCCAGTGCGGCGAAGTCAGCGCCTTTTTTCAGCGCATCCAGTACCGACTGTGCTTCAGCTTCGGTTTTGGTCTGAATGATGCTGTAGCGCTCGCGCTGTGGCTGCGTGTAGTCCTGCTGATGTTGATCGTACCAGCTCTGAATATCCGCTTCGCTGACCGGCTGCTGCATGCTGGCTGCATCCAGCTTGATATAGCTGACGCGGAACTGCTCCGGCGACATAAACTCATTTTTATGCTGCTGGTAGTAGCTGTTAATCTCATCCGCGGTCACGTTCTGCTTCGCCGCCAGTGCATTGACGTTAATCGTCACTTCCCGCACCAGACGCTGCTGAGCGACCAGCGCTGCCAGCGAGTCTGCTTCGTTCCCCAGCACAAAATCTGTACCGGTAACGGACTGGATCAGCTGCTGAGTGGTCAGCTGCTTACGCAGCGCTTCCGCATACTGATCGGCGGAGAAGCCCAGGTTGCCGATCATGCCAAGGTATTTCGCATTATCAAACTTACCGTTGGTCTGGAAAGCGGGCTGGGTGAAGATTGCCTGTTTGATCTGGTCATCGCTAATCGCCAGGCCAATATCTTTCGCGTACTGGTCAAGCAGCTGCTCATCAATCAGCTGCGACAGTGCCTGCTGGCGGATCTGCTGCATGTAGCCTTCATTGCCTGCCAGCTGAGAGAACTGCTCGCCCAGCATCTGCTGCTGACGAGAACGTTCGCTGCTAAAAGCGCGCTCAAGCTGAGCACGGCTGATTTCCTGACCGTTCACTTTCGCGGCGTAATCACCGTTACCGCCCGTCAGATAACCGCCTACGCCGGTGAGGACGAAGGAAAGGATGATCAGACCCAGTAAAATTTTGAGCACGACATTGTTCGACGCCGCGCGTAAATTGTCCATCATGGTGTGACAACACTCCGCTGTAGTATGAATGTAAAACCCTGCGCTTATCATCCCTCCAGGGACGGACTACGCCGATGCGCTGCGGCAACTCAAAAACAACGTGGAGTTGCACTTTGTCGACAACCGCAGTGCGCGTTTGTCATTGAAACATAAAAAAAGGCACATCATTATGCTGATGTGCCCGGTATGTTACATGAGAACGCGCGGGCGATCCTCACTCCGCCGAAGAAATCTGCTTCAACGGCAGCTTAATTAACTTAGTTTACTGAATCTTTCAGTGCTTTACCGGCACGGAAGCCAGGGACTTTGCCCGCAGCAATAGTGATCTCTTTACCGGTTTGTGGGTTACGACCGGTACGCTCAGCGCGCTCACGCACTGAGAAGGTGCCAAAACCAACCAGCGCTACTTCGTCGCCAGCCTGCAGAGATTCGGTGACTGAACCGATAAATGCATCTAATACACGTCCGGCTGCCGCTTTAGAAATATCGGCGTTTGCAGCAATTTTGTCGATCAACTGTGACTTATTCACTCACTCATCCCCTATTATTTTATACACCGTGAGTCGGACTCTTCCGCTCACCTGGGTGCAATCATTTGTTATGGCCGTTTAGCCTGAGTTTGTTGAGCCTCAGAGACTCGCAACCTTGCCGTCACTGGCTTAACAGCACTTAAAGTAGCGGCACATAAAAAAGCTGGCAAGCACCATTTCACTCGCCAGCCTTAGTTTTACAGTGAATTTGCCTTAAATCACTATTTCGCGGTGACAACCTGCATGCCGTAAGGGGCATTTTGCAGGGCCAGAGCCAGAACTTCCTCGATGCGTTTCACCGGGTGAATATCCAGATCGGCAATCACGTTGTCCGGGATCTCTTCCAGATCGCGCTTGTTCTCATCCGGGATCAGCACGGTTTTGATGCCGCCACGGTGAGCCGCCAGCAGTTTCTCTTTCAGGCCACCGATCGGCAGCACCTGGCCACGCAGCGTGATTTCACCGGTCATTGCCACATCGGCACGTACCGGGTTACCGGTCAGGCAGGAAACCAGCGCAGTACACATGGCGATACCGGCACTTGGACCATCCTTCGGCGTTGCCCCTTCCGGAACGTGGACGTGGATGTCGCGCTTCTCGTAGAAATCTGCGTTGATGCCCAGCTTCTCCGCGCGGGCGCGCACCACGGTCAGTGCGGCCTGGATAGATTCCTGCATCACTTCACCAAGCGACCCGGTGTAGGTCAGTTTGCCCTTGCCCGGAACACAGGCGGTTTCAATGGTCAGCAGATCGCCGCCCACTTCCGTCCATGCCAGACCGGTCACCTGACCGACGCGGTTTTCGCTGTCGGCACGACCGTAGTCGAAACGCTGCACCCCGAGGAAATCTTTCAGATTGTCGGCGTTGATTTCGATATGTTTGATCGACTTATCCATCAGCAGGGTTTTCACCGCCTTACGGCACAGCTTGGACAGTTCACGCTCAAGGCTACGCACGCCCGCTTCACGGGTGTAGTAACGAATGATGCCAACGATGGCGCTGTCGTCCACGGTCAGCTCATTTTTCTTCAGCGCATTGCGCTCAATCTGCTTGGACAGCAGGTGCTGCTTAGCAATATTGAGTTTTTCGTCCTCGGTGTAGCCGGACAGGCGAATCACTTCCATACGATCCAGCAGCGGTGCCGGAATGTTCATCGAGTTTGAGGTCGCGACAAACATCACATCGGAGAGATCGTAATCCACTTCCAGATAGTGATCGTTAAAGGCGATGTTCTGCTCAGGATCAAGAACTTCCAGCAGTGCCGAGGCCGGGTCACCGCGCATGTCCGAGGACATTTTGTCGATCTCATCCAGCAGGAACAGCGGGTTTTTAACGCCCACTTTTGCCATTTTCTGGATCAGCTTACCTGGCATAGAGCCGATGTAAGTTCGGCGGTGGCCGCGTATCTCTGCTTCATCACGCACCCCACCCAGCGCCATACGCACGTATTTACGTCCGGTGGCTTTGGCAATTGACTGCCCCAGCGAGGTTTTACCCACGCCCGGCGGTCCAACCAGGCAGAGGATTGGGCCTTTGATTTTGCTGACGCGGCTCTGGACGGCCAAATATTCCAGGATACGGTCTTTCACACGCTCAAGGCCGAAGTGGTCGGTATCCAGCGTTTCCTGTGCTTTCAGCAGGTCTTTCTTCACCTTGCTGCGCGCATTCCACGGCACCTGCACCATCCAGTCGATATAGCCGCGCACGACGGTCGCTTCTGCCGACATCGGCGACATCATCTTCAGCTTCTGCAGCTCAGCTTCCGTTTTGTCGCGCGCTTCTTTCGGCATTTTGGCCGCGTCGATTTTGCGCTTCAGCGCTTCGTTTTCGTCCGGAGCATCGTCCATCTCGCCGAGTTCTTTCTGAATCGCCTTCATCTGCTCATTCAGATAGTACTCACGCTGGCTCTTTTCCATCTGTTTTTTGACGCGGTTACGGATACGTTTCTCAACCTGCAACAGGTCGATTTCCGATTCCATCATCGCCATCAGATATTCCAGACGCTCGTTAACGTCGGACATTTCCAGAACGGACTGCTTATCAGCCAGCTTAAGCGGCATATGCGCCGCAACGGTATCTGCCAGGCGTGCAGCGTCATCAATGCTGTTCAGGGAAGTCAGCACTTCCGGCGGGATCTTCTTGTTCAGTTTGATGTAGCCTTCAAACTGATTGATCGCCGTACGCACCAGCACTTCCTGCTCGCGCTCTTCGATTTCCGGCGACGCCAGGTACTCTGCCTGGGCGGTAAAATGGTCGCCGTTATCAGATAACGTAGTGATATGTGCGCGCTGCAACCCTTCCACCAGCACTTTCACCGTGCCATCAGGGAGTTTCAGCATCTGTAAAATTGAGGCAACGGTCCCGACTGAAAAGAGATCGTTAATGCCAGGTTCATCCGTTGAAGCTTCTTTCTGAGCGACCAGCATGATCTTTTTGTCATGATCCATGGCGGCTTCGAGGCAGCGAATTGATTTTTCACGACCGACAAACAACGGAATGACCATGTGCGGATAAACCACTACGTCACGCAATGGCAACACAGGGATTTCAATGCGTTCAGAACGCTCAGGATTCATAGAGCTCTCTCTTAGTTTAATTTCCGCCAGGGTAAGGGGAACCACATCATCCAGAAAAAGTGCAGTTTGACCCACAGGTATCTGAGTATATGGGGATGAACGGAATAGATTCAATGTTGGGGTAACGAGAAAAGCAAAAGGGGGAACATTTTCCCCCTTTTAAGATAACTGACTGGATTGATTTGGTTATTTATTCGCCAGAAGCCTGCTGCGCTTCCGGTTTTCCATAAATCAACATCGGCTGGCTTTCACCGGCGATCACCGATTCATCAATTACCACCTTCTCGACGTCGTCAATCGACGGCAGATCGTACATGGTATCCAGCAGCGCGCCTTCCACGATTGAACGCAGGCCGCGCGCGCCGGTTTTGCGCGACATCGCCTTTTTAGCGATCGCCGTCAGCGCTTCATCACGGAACTCCAGCTCCACGCCTTCCAGATTAAACAGCGCCTGATACTGCTTGGTCAGCGCGTTTTTCGGCTCGCGCAGGATCTGGATCAGCGCGTCTTCACTCAGCTCGGTCAGCGTCGCCACCACCGGCAGACGGCCGATGAACTCCGGGATCAGACCAAACTTGATCAAATCTTCCGGCTCCACCTGCGCCAGCAGCTCGCCTTCGGTGGCTTTCTCTGACTTGCCCTTAACCGAGGCGCCAAAGCCAATCCCGGTGCCGGTATCCACGCGCTGCGACACCACTTTGTCCAGGCCGGCAAACGCCCCGCCGCAGATAAACAGAATTTTCGAGGTATCAACCTGTAAAAACTCCTGCTGCGGATGCTTACGCCCGCCCTGCGGAGGAACCGCCGCCACCGTGCCTTCGATCAGCTTCAGCAGCGCCTGCTGCACGCCTTCGCCGGAGACATCGCGGGTAATCGACGGGTTGTCAGATTTACGCGAAATCTTGTCAATTTCATCGATGTAAACAATGCCGCGCTGCGCTTTCTGCACGTCGTAGTCGCACTTCTGCAGCAGCTTCTGAATGATGTTTTCCACATCCTCGCCCACGTAACCCGCTTCGGTCAGCGTGGTGGCATCCGCCATGGTAAACGGCACGTCCAGCAGGCGCGCCAGCGTTTCCGCCAGCAGAGTTTTACCGCTACCGGTCGGGCCGATCAGCAGAATATTACTTTTGCCCAGCTCAATACCGTTGCTGGTGTCGCCGTTGCGCAGGCGCTTGTAGTGGTTATACACCGCCAC